>VYLF01000018.1_pt1 | contig 127515 bp, 86 predicted proteins | sample 5114371 | NCBI WGS metagenome assembly VYLF01 (sample SAMN12291773, study PRJNA351875) | freshwater metagenome | isolation source: freshwater lake | place: USA: Michigan, Kent Lake | collected 2013-08-15 | reverse complement strand
CGCGTTTCCTTCGATCCCAGCCATCGACTCCCTCCTCTCGCTCTTCTTCGAGCAACAGCTATCCCTCAAGTCCATCTCCCAGCGCATGGCCGTCTCCTTCGGCACCCTCATCCGGTTCATGTACAACCCGGACATTCGCTCATTGATCGAGTTCGCCGTCCAGATCCAGGACCAACGCCACTCCCTCAAAGCCAACGACGCCATCGCCGAAGCCCTCGACGACCTCCGCGCTCTGCGCGGCCTCCCGGAAAACCCCACACCCGCCGACAAAGACCGCCAACGCAAAACCCTCGACTCCATCCGCCGCGCGGCAGAATCACTCCGTAAATCCACTACCCAGCGTTCTCGCGCGCAGCAAGCCCCCACCAAACGCGACCCGCGCCTCGATAAACCCAACACCATCTTCACCACGCAGCTCCCCGCCGAGTTGGAAGAAACTCCCGTCCCCAAGCGCCGCATCTTCTTCCCCGGCGGCTCCAACGACCCCGCCGAAATGCCCGTCGATCCTCGCTACACCCTCCCCGGCGGCCTCCCCATCGACAAAGAACTCTGCGAACTCCTCGAAGGCTTCCGCGCCGACAACCGCAAGCTCATGCTCACGATGCCCGAGATCTTCGCCGAGCACCTGATCCCGCCCAAGCGCCTCGCCGAGATGCGAGAACAAGCCAACCAAGAAATCATCCGCCGCCTCGCCTCCGGCGCGCGAATCCCCGACGACCTCCCCGAGAAACTCCGCGACCAACTCCCCAAAGTCCCCGAGGGCTACGTCCCTCCGGCCAAATCCTCCTACGAACTCGAAAGCGAACGAGTCGCAGCCGCAGCAACAGCAGCCCAGGCCGCCGCAGCAGCCGAAGCCGCAGCCGAAGCCGAAGCAGCAGCAGCCGATGCCGCACGCGCAAGCGCTGAACTCCCCAGTCTGAACTCTGAACCTTCAGATCTGAACGCGCAGCCCTCCGCCGCCGCGTCCTCCTCTTCTGACACTTCAACTCCGAACGCTCAGCAATCAGACGCGACCGACTCCCCCTCCGAGACCTCAATTCTGAACCCTCAGCCCTCAGACGCCCCGTCCCCCTCGTCTGAAACCTCAGCGCTGAACGCTCGACTCTCAGACCCCTCTTCCTCCCCCTCCGAAATCTCAACGCTGAAATCCCAGATCTCAGACGAAGCCCCCACCCAACCCCCCTCCCCGCCTCACTAAGCGCTCACCCCCAGCAGTAATGCCAGCACTCTGTGCGCCAAAGGCGGCACAACGGTGGCAGCGCGTGCGAGCCAACCCGCTACGACCGCGAGGACGGCCGTGGGTAGAAACCATCGAATTGTGCTAGGGAAAGCGACTCTTTGCGAGGCCCTGCAAGCCGAGTCGAAAAAGCGGGCGAGGAGGATCGAACTCCCGACATTCAGCTTGGGAAGCTGACGTTCTACCGCTGAACTACGCCCGCGGCATGGCAGCATGATATGCACTTCAAACCCCCGCCGCAAGCTCGTTGGGGCTCGGTCTTGGGTGGGGTGTCTGCCCCGGCTGATTCGGTGTCACTCCTCCTCGACCTCCGCCGCCTTCCCTGTAATCGCCCGGAGTTCGGCGACTGCTTCGGAGAAGACGATCGGGGGTACCTGATGCATCGGGAGCACCCGCGGGTCGGATTCGCCCTGGGGGTCGTCGTACTCGTAGCTGCCGCGGCGTACCGTGCCGAGTGTGACGAAGAACGCTTCGCCGAGATCGGCCTCGTCGTCCACGGAGGCAGCGACGTAGAACTGCTCAAGGGCCAGCACGGCCTCCACGTTCGATGCCGGGAACGACTTGTAGAACGAACTGACACTGCCGGCGTCGGCGACGCTGCCGCGACGCCAGCCGAATCGGTCCGCGCGCCCCTTGAAGGTCAGCGCGTTCAGTTTGACGCCCTTCGTGAACGTGAGCACCTTCGCGTTCGACTCCTCCGCGGTCGCGCGGATGATCGGACGGTCGAGCTGCGGAAACGGTGGGACGATCTCGTAGTCGCTCAGATGCTGCCGCCAGGCGGCGAGCTGATCCTCGGTGAGTTCCAGAGGGTGAACGAGGCCGATGTGGCCTGTGGTTGGAATCGTCACCGGGTTGTCATCGGCGTCCGTCAGCGTGCCGTCGGCCATGCCCCGGAACAGCTTGGAAGGGGCCGCACCCGATTCGTAATGAGCCCAGACCAACTGGGTGAGGTACGGGATGAGAACCGGGTGTCCGATGTACAACTCGGCCCACTTCGATGCGGGCCAACGTCTCTGCTGCACCAACATCCGCGCGTGACGGCGGGTCTGGATCTTGATCGCCTCCCGCAGTGCCGCGGCGAGTTCTTTGAGTTCCTTCTTGAGTTCCGCAGCGATGCCCGAGGGTGGGCTCGACTTGTCCTTACCGGCCTCGCGATACGAGAGCTTGCCATCAGCTCCGACGCGCACAGTGAACGGCTTGCCCTTGGCTTCGAACTCTCGCGTCGTTCCGGATGCGAAACTAAGGCGAGGAACGACCGAGTCGCCCAGCTCATCGGTGGTCATGCCGCGAGCGGCGGCGACAGCCTCGAACGCCGCCGCCGCGGCCTCGCCGATGTTCTTACGGTTCGAGCGGTAGGCATTCGCGATGTCATCGACCTGTTGCAACGCACGATCGGTGCCGATCAGCGAGATCGCGATCGCGGCGTACTCGGCCATGGCACCGCGGCCCTTCTGCGCCCACTGATCGACCGCCGTACGGAGGCTCTTTGCGACCCGGTCATCGCCGAGTATGCCGACAATGGACAGCGCCCAACGGTCCTTGGCTTCCTGCTTGGAAGCGAGGAACGCAGAGAGCACGTGCATCGCGAACTCGCCGGACTTTGCGCGGTCCACAAGCTCAACGAACGGACGACACTCCGGGGCGAGCGCGATCTCGGTGTCGCGAGACTGTCGCCAGCAGATGAAGCGAGTCCAGCGCGGGTCGAAGGGGCCGGATGCGGACGTCAACGCCGGCGCGGCATCGAGATCGAGCCACTTGGCGATCGGCTTGTCGAGAGCCTTCCCGATCCGCGCCACGCGCGAGTCCACTTCGGCACGCGTGAAGACCCGGCCGCTACGCTGCCACACGGGATCGATCGCGGCGATCATGGCGTCGCGTACTTCGTCCGACTTCTCGGCGTCGATTCTCGCTTCCATCGCCGCAAGGGCTTCGGGCGTGCCCAGTGCGGTGAGCGCCTTCGCCGCGGCGAGTCGCCCGTCTTTGTTCATCGAGTCGAGAGAGTCGATGAAGATGGGGAGACTCTGCGCCCCGAGCTTGACGATCGCGTTGGCGGCAGCGGTTCGCACGGCCGTCGCGGGGTGTTCGAACAGACGGCGGAGATCGTCGATGAGCAGGTTCGTCCGGCGAACGTCGAGCAGCGCGATCGTCTCGCACGCCTCTTTCGCGATCTGCGAGCGGCACGACGCATCGGGCTTCGAGCGGTAGTATGCGTTGCTCTTGACCTCTTCGAATCCGGGCCACTCGCCCGGCGACTCGTAGAACGTACGTGCTTCCTCGAGAGCGAGTCGCACTGTCTCCAGAAACGGGGGGTCGCTCGCCTCGGAGGCGAAGTACTGCAGCGCCACCAATCGGATGCAGTGCCATCGCGAGCGGAGCAGCACGGTCATGGCGTCAACAACAAGACGATCATCGAGCGAAAGGAGCTCGCGGAGCGAGGGGACCGCCCAGCCCGGTTCGCTCTTGGATTGCGAACTCACGAGCGTGCGCGCCCAGTCGAGTGCCTCCTTTGGCACATTCGAGGCATCGTTCACCTTCAACCATTGCATGGCGCGTTGGGACGATCTGGACTCGGGGATGTAGCGTGATTTGGGTGCTCGCCTTACCGCCTTCCATGCCTGCGTGATCGCTTCGGGAATCATCGCGGGCTCGTGGATCGCGATGGTCGACGCGAGAGACCAGGCGTCGGTCGGCTCGCGCATCGCGTCGAATGTGCTCTTGGCGAGCGGCAAGAACCGTTGCCCGTACGCGGCGACCGCCTGCTGCAAGTGCTCCCAGCGGTCCGAGCATGCGCCGCCAGCGAACTCCCGCGCGAGCCAGCGCTCCACACCAGGCCAGCCGTTGTCCACTGCGAACTGGATCATTCCGAAATAGGGTCTGGTGTGTGGCCAGTCCTCACGCGCAAGATACCACTCGCCCTCCACGGTGGGTCTGCCCATCTGCTCGCAGAGTTCGTGGACGCTGTAGGAACAACTCGCGTTCATGCGAAGCTCCCACTGCATCCCCCAGTTGGCGAAGTCCGCGAACAGGGATCGATCGTGCACACCACGCCCAACGCGGGCACGGATCCAGTGGCCTACCACCCCGAACCACTCGAGGTTCACCAATGCGGCGAGGACTCTGCGGAACTCGATCGAGTCATCAGCCCAGAGCGGTTGCAGCACGCCCTGGTCGATCCACCCGTGCTTCTGCCGACTGAGGCGACCAAGATCGGCGGGGCTACCTCGTGCAATCCAGTTCCGGAACACGGGTACGTCAGAAGGAAGGAGCAGTTCCCTTTCTATCGCATCGATACAGGCCTGAAGGTCGCTCATAACATAGGTTCCACACAGGGTTGCCCGCTCCCAGCGGTGCTGCCTCTCGCACCTACCGGGAGTCGTCCGCAGAGTGTACTGGACGGACCGCGATCAGGTTCCGTCGCAAATGAGGTCAGCAAAGCCCGCGGTTCCATCGCCGGGACGTTGCTTACACTTGGCTCCAGCGTCGGCACCGCGTGATGATGCGCGTGGTGGCCGACCGCGGCGGTACGTTTCGAGAGGTTCACCCGAATGACATCCACATCGAACAGCATCCTTCGCGCACCCGCCGAGATCACGTACGCGGAGGAGCTCGCGGCGCTCATCGCGTGGGATACTGGAGAGAAGCCGCCGGGATGGAAACTCTCGCCGCGGGCTGTGGTGATGTTCGTGTGTGGCTCGGATGGGGCGAAAGCGACCAAGGGCGCGAAGAAGCAGACGCCGGCGATTTCGCGGAAGTTTCACGGCGACGACCGACTGGTGGAGCGCGCGGTGATCGGGCTGGCGGGCAGCCGTGCACTGCTGCTCGTGGGTGAGCCGGGAACGGCGAAGAGCCTGCTTTCCGAGTTACTGGCGGCGGCAATCACCGGGCACTCGCTGAACGTCGTTCAGGGGACCGCGGCGACCACGGACGATCAGATCCGGTACTCCTGGAACTACGCGTTGCTCCTCGCAGAGGGGCCGACGCCGCGGGCGCTGGTTCCTTCGCCAATCTACACGGCGATGACGCGGGGAGAACTGGTGCGATTCGAGGAGATCACGCGTTGTCCACCTGAGGTGCAAGACACGCTCGTGAGCGTGCTCTCCGAGAAGATGATGCCGATCCCGGAGCTTGGTGGTTCGGAGGGCGTGGTCTTCGCGAAGCCCGGATTCAACGTCATCGCAACCGCGAACGTGCGAGATCGCGGCGTGCACGAGATGTCGAGCGCCTTGAAGCGCCGCTTCAACTTCGAGACCGTGCAGCCCATTCGCGACGCCGCGTCCGAGATCGATCTCGTGCACGTCGAGGTCGCACGTCAGCTCGCACTGGCCGGAGCGCCGGCAGACGTCGATCGCGACGTCGTGTCGCTGCTGGTTACGGTGTTTCAGGATCTTCGGAGCGGTCGTACGCCCGAGGGCGTCGACGTCGAAAAGCCCAACGCGGTCATGTCGACGGCCGAAGCGGTCTCGGTGGGGCTCGCGGCGTCGCTGGACGCGTACTACTTCGGGAGCAAGAAGCTGACCGCGGCCGAACTGGGCCGCCACGTTCCCGGCGCGGTTGTCAAAGAGAATGCCGACGACTCCAAGAAGTTCCGCCAGTACCTCACGTCCGTCGTGAAGCGGCGTGCAAACGCCGGGAGCACGGAGTGGGAGGAGTTCCTCGGCGCCGCTCGCTCGGTGGTGTCGTGAAGAAGGCGGGTTTCCTTGAGCGGCTCGCGGCCATGCCCCGGCTCGATCTGGGGGCGAAGGTCGTCTACTTGCCGGTGCGTCACCACAGTCCAGCGTGCGCCGCGCAGGTTGGGGCGGTCATTCGCGGCGTTCGCCCGAAGGAAGTGCTGATCGAAGGCCCGCGCGACGCCGACGAGCTGCTTCCGCTTCTCACCCACGAGGATCTGAAGGCACCGGTCGCCATCTTCTCGATGTGTACCGTGCGCACGGATGCCGGTTCCGAGCGGGCGGCGGCGTACTACCCGATGTGCGACTATTCGCCGGAGCTCGAGGCCGTTCGTGCTGCCGCGGAGGTTGGGGCGAGCGCGAGGTTCATCGATCTCAGTTGGACGCAGCAGCTCAAGGCCGCGCCGCGGGAGAGCGATCGTTCGAAGCCGCGGAGTCTGCAGGACGACCGGTACATCAAGCGCGGCGAGTGGTTGCGTGCGGCGTGTGCACGTGAGGGAGTCTGCGATTCGGATGAGCTGTGGGATGCGTGGTTCGAGAGTCCGACGGGTGTGGAACCAGCGGAGTTCTTCCGTCGCGTGCTCGCGTGGTGCGCCGCGTGCCGCGAGGAGGTGCCACCGGAGGAGCTCGAGGCCGACGGCGGCATCGCGCGCGAGCGAGCGATGAAGGCCGAGATCGACGAGGCGGCCAAACGCGGCGGCCCCATCGTGGTGGTCACGGGCGGGCTGCACACTGTGGCACTGCCGACGACGAAGGGCAAGGCGCCCGTCGCTGCGAAGCAGACGGATGATGCGGGACGATGGCTGATCCGATACGACTTTCAGCAGCTCGACAGACTCAACGGCTACGCGAGCGGCATGCCATCGCCGGCGTTCTACCAAGCGCGTTGGCAGAACACCGCGATTGAAGCCGTGCTCGTGGAGTTGGCCCGCGCGGTTCGGAATCGGTCCGGCGGTGCCTCGACCGCGGATGTCGTTGTCGCGGCGGGACAGTTGCGTCGTCTCATGGCGTTCCGCGGGCACGCGAGGCCAACCCGCGCCGACGTGCTTGACGTGGTACGGAGTTGCTTCCTCAAGGGTGCAGAAGACGCCGAGGGCGCGGCGGTGATGGCCATCGCCCGCACCGTGATGACGGGCGCGGCGATCGGCAAGGTTCCGACCACCGCTGCACGCCCGCCGATCGTGCATGACTTCGAGACGATCATCGCTCGGCTCAAGCTGAGCCTTGAGTCTATGTCGAAGAGCGTTGAACTCGATCTGTACCGCGTCGAGCGGCACCGACGGATCAGCCGCTTCATGCACTCGCTCCGGTTGATGGACGTGCCATTTGCAACCTGCAAGGCGGGGCCCGACTTCGCGGCGGGCGAAGAACTGCACCGGCTGCGCGAGGTCTGGACGTACGAATGGTCGCCAATGGTCGAGGCTCAGCTCGTCATGCTCTCGACCAAGGGGCACACGGTCCGTGAAGCGGCCACGGCTGTGCTCGCAGGCCAGATCGCGGAGGCCGACAACGCGCCGCGGCGTGCCTCGGCGGCCGCGACACTCGTTGTTGAGGCGTGCCGGTGTGGGCTGCACGAGCAGGCGCAGGTGCTGCTGCCGAAGGCCACCTCCCTCGCATTGTCCGAGGCGGATCCGATCAGCGTTGTCACGGCATGCGAGCAGCTTCTGCTGCTGCAAGAGGCGAGTGAACCGCTTGAGGCGCAGCACTTGTCAGGGCTGGGGGAGGCGGTCGCCGCGGTGTGGCGGCGGGGGGCGTACCTGATTCCGCAGCTTGCGAGTCTGGACCCGGACAGCCCCAGCGCGGAGAACGAGGGCCTCGCGTGCCTGGTGTCCTGGGCGGGGATGGCGGAGAAACTGGTGGACGAACTCGCCGCGTCGCTGCGGGGGGAGAAGCTGATCGAGCTCGCGGACGCGACGCTTCAGAACTCGACGGTCGTTGGTGCCGCGGCGGGGATCCTGTACGTCGAGGGGCAGATTAGTGGCGAGGAACTCGGGCGAAGAACTCGCGGCGCGATGTCGGCAACCCACGCGGACCGCGCGATCGGAGCCAAGTACCTTCGCGGGGTGCTCGCGACGGCGCGCGGCGTGTGCGGGTTGGAGCCGAGCGTTCTCGCCGCGGTGAACGAGGCGCTCGGCGAGATGACGCCGGAAGAGTTTGTGGGCTCACTCCCCCACCTTCGCATGGCGTTTGCGGAGGTCTCGCCGCGCGGTGTAGAGGAAGTCGCGGTTTCGGTGGCGGAGTTGCTTGGGATTCGTCCACAGGTGTTGGCGAGACGCGAGGCCGTAAGCCGCGCGGAGTTGGAGGCAGGGTTAGCGCTGGATGCGTCGCTTCGGGCGTCGCTTGAAAGAGACGGTCTGTCGGAGTTTGTGGGGGCTGGCACATGAGCATCCCGATGCACGAACTCGCGGGGCGATGGCGGCTCACGCTGGGCCGGTTTGCGGAAGGGGAGTTGCCTTCGATGCCCGGAGATGGCGATCGGATGGCGGCGGCACTGGATTTCCTGTACAGCCGCGAGTACGGCGGGCGGGGCTTCCGATTGGGGAACAAGGGAGAGGGGACGCGGGACGCGAGTGCGCCGATGGTCGTGACGTGGCTGAACGAGGTGCGTGAGCTGTTCCCGAAAGACGTGTGCGAGACGATCACGCGGCACGCGTTGGATCGGTACGGGATGACGGAGCTCGTGACAGATCCCGCGACGCTCAAGACGCTCACTCCCAACTACGAGTTGCTGAAGACGCTGCTGACGTTCAAGGAGCTGATGCGGGGCGAGGTGCTGCTGCTGGCGGAAGAGATCGTCCGCAAGGTCGTCGATGAGCTTCGGGAGAAGCTGGCGAAGGACGTGCGGCAGTCGATTCAGGGGCGGCGCCATCCGAATCGTCGGACTCGTATGCGATCGGCGCGGAATCTCGATTGCAGGGAGACCATTCGCAGGAACCTGAAGCACTGGAGCGAGGAGTACCGCGCGATTGTCGCGAGCGACCTTGTGTTCAAGGCGAGGACGCAGCGGCACATGACGTGGGACGTGATCATCGCGGTGGACTGCAGCGGCTCGATGATGGATTCGGTGATTCACAGCGCGGTGATGGCGGCCATCTTCGCGGGTTTGCCGACGATCCGCGTGCGATTGGTGGCGTTCGACACCAGCGTGGTCGACCTGACCGAGCATGCCGCGGACGCGACCAAGGTGCTGCTCTCCGCGAGACTCGGTGGCGGAACGGATATCGCCGGCGCGATCCGGTATTGCTCGACACTGGTGGAGCAGCCAACACGGACGATTCTGGTGTGCGTCACGGACTTCTGCGAGGGTGGGCCGCTCGGCGCGTTGCTCGCTCAGATCCGGCGGCTTCGCGGCGACGGGGTGAGGTTTCTTGGGCTTGCGGCCCTTGACGAGCGGGCCGAGCCCGCGTTTGACCGCGAAGCGGCGGCTCAGTGCGCCAAGGCCGGGGCGGAGGTCGGCGCAATGACGCCCAACAGGCTCGCCGAGTGGATCGGGGGGATCATCAACGCATGAGCCTGATGGATCGCATCTCCGCGGCGGCGCGGGCCCTTGGCGACGAGGACCTCGCGGCGATGTCCAATCGCGGTCTGGTCCGACGCGCACGCAAGGACGTTGCGACGGCGATGCCAACGGTTGTCGGCGAGGAGTCGGATCGCTTGGTGATGGCGTGCGATGGCGCACTGGTACGGCTCGCGATACCGCTCACGCTTTCGCGGTGCGACTGCCCGGAGACGACGCTGTGCCGCCATGTGCTCGCGTGCCTCTTGGCGGTGGCCGGGATGGGCGATGTCCGCGAGGAGATCGTGCGCGTCACGTCCTGCGGCCAGGAGGTAAGCGGTGTCGATGACGAGTCGCTCCGGGCGTGGGCGGGGAAGGAACTCGTTGAACGGGCGACGAGAGAGCTGGTCACCTCGCTTTCGGTTGAGTGCACAGATGGTCCGGCGATGGTGGCTCGCATGCCGCAGCTCGGCGCTGAGGCGAGGTGGATCGCCGGTGGTGGGCTGAGCGGAATGGTGTGCACATGCCACGCGCCGGGGCCGTGTGTGCACAAGGTGATCGCCGTGCTGGGGTGGCAGGTCAGCAAGGGGCAGCGCACGGTTTCGCTGCCGCAGGCGTTGCTCGAGGCGTCGACCGAATCGCCCCGCACTCGCGACGAGGTATGCGCAGCCATCAGGGCGGTATGTACGGAGATCGTGGCGAACGGCTTTGCCGGGATCACTCGGCTGCGGGGAGCAACGCTCCGCACGCTGTCGGTCGCGGCGCACGGCGTTGATCTGCCGCGGCTGGAAGGCGCGGCACGCATCGCGGCGGACCGCGTGGAGGCCACGCTCAAGCGGAACGTCGAGGCCGACGACACGAAGCTGCTCGCCTCGCTTGCTGCGGTCTACGCGCTGGCCACCGCGCTGAAGCAGCCGACGGATGCGTTGGTCGGGCAGCATCGGGCCCGGTACTCGCGGATGCCGACGACGACCTTGACGGGTGTCGGACTGAACGCGTGGCGATCAACGAGCGGGTTCCGCGGGTTGACCGCGTACTTCTGGAACGAAGCGGTGAAAGCGTGGTGTACGTGGTCGGAATCGAGGCCGGCGGAGCAGCGGTTTGATCCCGTCGCTCGGGCGGGTTTGCCCGGCCCGTGGAATGGGTGCGAGAGTCCGATGGTGGCCGGCACATGGCGCGGCACGCTGGCGGATGGCTGGAGTTCGGGCGCGGGGAGGTTGTCGGGGCGATCGTCGAGCCGGTATGCGAAGCTGAGTGCGACGACAGTCGCGGCGCTTCCCCGAGTCGTGGAATCTTGGAGCGAGTTGCCCGCGCTGCTCCGCGAGACCATGCCAGCCGGGTTCGCGATTGCGCCGGAGACCGCGGGGCTCGTGCTGATCCGGCCGCGTTCGTGGGATCGACCGGTCTTCGATGAGATCGCCCAGGAGCTTCGGGTGCGCGTGTGGGACGGGGCGAAGGTGGCGATCGAGCTCGTGCTGCCCCAGTCGCCCGAGACCAAGGCCGCGATCATCGAGTTGGAGCGAATGCGCATGACGGGTGAGGAGGTCGTGTTCGCGAGGCTGATCTCGAGTCGCGATCGGGTGGCGGCGAAGCCCCTGAGCATCCTCGGCTCGTTCGGAGTCCGTTCACTGGGACTGGGTGTTTCCCATGGGGTGACGGGGACCGGGGCTGGTGCTTCCGGGAAGGCGGTAGATCCAACCGCCGCGCCGGATGCCGCGGACGAGCAGGAGGCGGAGGCGGGGGCAGACGGGGTAGGGGCGGGTGGAAGCGGACGAACGCTCAGTGCCTTGCGAGACATGGAACGGTTGCTGGTGCGGGTTTCGGCTTTAGGGCTGGCGAGTTTCCGGGATTGGGATCGGTTTGACCGAGCCGCGATCGAGGCGGAGGCGTTTGGGATGGGTGTGGTGGCGGAGTCCATGAGGGGGTTGGCGGGCGTTGTCGAGGTGCGGGAGCGGGCGGAACGGGTGCTTCGGGCGGCGTGGGTGGTGGGGTGCGCGGGGCGACTGGCCGCGGCGGCCGGGATGTGCGGGCTGGGGGATGGGGAGCCGGATGAAGCGATGAAGACTTGATGACGATTGGCAGGAGGGGGTCATACACTCTCCCATGCCCACCCAGCCCGGCTCGCCCGACCCGTCCCGCCGTCCCCCCAACGACATCACGACAGGCAGATCAGCTCGGGCGGTTGCGTCCGAGTTCAGTCGCGGCTCGCCGTCGATTTCGCTCGCGTCTTTGGGCGAGTCGTCGACGGACACCGAGTACTACAGCCCGATCCCCGAGGGGTATCAGCGGGGGCAACACAAGTACGTCATCATTCTCGGCACCGTGATGTCGGGGCTCGGCAAGGGCATCTTCTCTTCGAGCGTGGCGAAGATCCTGAAAGACAAGGGGCTGGTGGTCGCTCCGATCAAGATGGAGGGGTACCTCAACATCGACTCGGGGACGCTGAACCCGTACCGCCACGGCGAGGTGTTCGTGCTCGATGACGGCACCGAGTGCGACATGGACCTGGGGACGTACGAGCGGTTGCTCGATCAGAACCTGAACCGCGGGAACTTCACGACTTCGGGTCAGATCTTCAGCGAGATCCTCGAGCGTGAGCGTCGCGGCGGGTACTTGGGCCGTGACGTCCAGATGATCCCGCACGTTACCGGCGAGGTGAAGCGGAAGCTGCGCGAGATCGCCGCCCGTGGCGATGGAACGCGTCCGGCGGACGTGGTTTTCGTGGAAGTCGGCGGCACGGTGGGCGACTACGAAAACGGCTTCTACATCGAGGCGCTGCGTGAGCTGGCGTTCGAGGAAGGCCCCAACTCGTGCTGCTTCGTGGCCCTCACATACGTGATCGAACCGCCAGCACTCGGCGAGCAAAAGAGCAAGGCGGCCCAGCTTGGCATCAAGCGGCTGATGGAGGCGGGAATCCAGCCACACATCATCGCCTGCCGCGCGAACAACCCGTGCGGCGAGAAGGTGATGCAGAAGATCGCGATGTTCAGCAACGTGCCGCTGCGTCGGGTGTTCTCGATGCACGACCGCGAGAGCATCTACACGATTCCCGAAGAGATGCGTCAGGAGGGCCTGGACCGGGAGATCCTCTCGCTGCTTTCGCTGCACGATCGGGTGGACGCGAGCGCCGAGGACCGGCACCGCGAACGGTGGACCGGGTTCGTGCGGAAGCTGACGGCGCCGAAGCAGCGTGAGGTGACCATCGGCATCGCGGGCAAGTACGCGAATCTGCGGGACGCGTACGCGTCGATCGACAAGGCGATCGAGCACTGCTCGGCGCACCTGGGCACGCGCATCGAGCTGAACTGGATCGACACGACCGAGATCCACTACTCGAACGTGGAGCAGCGTCTGGCGGGTCTTGATGGCGTGATCGTGCCCGGCGGGTTCGGCAGCCGCGGCGTAGAAGGCAAGATCGCGTGCGTGCGGCATTGCCGCGAGAAGGGCGTGCCGTACCTCGGCATTTGCCTGGGCTTCCAGGTGGCGGTGATCGAGTTTGCGAGGAACGTGCTCGGGATGAAGGGCGCGAACTCGACGGAGTTCCAGGCGGATTCGCCGGACCCGGTGATCTCGGAGCTGCCGGAGCAGAAGAAGATCGAGGGGCTGGGCGGGACGATGCGGCTGGGCGCGCAGGACGTCCGCCTGACGCCGGGGACGATCGCGCACCATATCTATGGCCGCGCAGAGTCCGTGCGGGAACGATTCCGGCACCGGTACGAGGTTGACCCGAGCTACATCGAGCGGCTCGAGGCGGCGGGGATGGTGTTCTCCGGTCGCCATCCGACGCGGCCGATCATGCAGTTCCTGGAACTGCGTGCGGAGCAGGCGGACGGATCCACGGGGCCGACGCACCCGTTCTTCATCGGTGCACAGTTCCACCCCGAGCTCACCAGCCGGCCGCTGCGTCCGCAGCCGATGTTCATGGGCTTGGTCGCTGCGGCGATCTGGCGCAAGCTGGACGGGCAGTTGGATCCGCGTGATCCGTACATGCCGGAGCTGATGAAGTGGATCGTGAAGCCGGGCGGGACAGCGCGTCAGACGGCGACCGTGTAGTTTGAGAGCCTCCAAAACGCCGCGAGGGGCCGCAGTTCCCGGGTGCCGTGGGAACGCGACCCCATCGCGTGCAGAGGAGCTGGTTAGGCCTTCGGAGCGGAAGGCGCGGGCGATGCCGTGCCCGGCTTGAGGATCGAGGCGATCACACCGATGATGAGGATGCCCACGACAACGGCGAGCGAAACGCCCGTGTCGACCTTGTAAGGGGTGTGAACAAGCAACATCTTGACACCGACGAAGAGCAAGATCGCGATGAGCGATGGCTTGAGGTAACGGAACTTGCCCATAAGGCTCGCGAGGCAGAAGTAGAGGGAGCGAAGGCCGAGGATCGCGAAGATATTCGAGGTAAAGACCAGGAACGGGTCCGCGGTGATCGCGAAGATGGCGGGGATCGAATCAACGGCGAAGATAAGGTCGGTGAACTCGACGACGGCAAGGGCGAGGAAGAGGGGGGTCGCCGCGCGGGCGCCGTTGACGCGGGTGAAGAACTTGTCGCCCTCGTACTTGTCGGTGACCGGCATGATTCGCTTCACAAGGCGAACGAGCGGGTTCTTGGAGGGGTCGACGTGGCCATCGCCGGCGAAAGCCATCTTGATGGCGGTGAGGATGAGGAATCCGCCGAAGACGTAGATGATCCAGTCGAAGCTCTGGATGAGCTTCGCACCGACGGCGATCATGACGCCGCGCATGACCAGGGCACCGAGAATGCCCCAGAAGAGGACCCGGTGCTGGTACAGTGCGGGGACCGCGAAGTAGCTAAACACGATGGCGATGACGAACACATTGTCCATCGCGAGGCTCTTCTCGACCAGATATCCGGCGAGGTAGAGCTTCGCGGCCTCGGCCCCGTGAACGTCACGCGCAACGCCGTCGAGTTGGGCCACGTTGAGGCCGATGCCGAGCCAGTGGTTCTCGTAAGCGAAGTAGATCCAGACGTTGAAGAGGAGGGCGGTGCAGACCCAAACCATGGTCCAGGTCAGCGCCTCCTTCATCGAAACAACATGGGCCTTGCGGTGGAAGACACCCAGGTCCAGCGCCAGGAACACAAACACGAGGGCGATGAAGCCTACATACAGCCACGCGTGTTGTGGCAAGGATGAAAACAAGTCGAACACGGCGAGCATCGACGGACTCCTCTGCAACCGAAGCGGTCACCCACCCGGAGCCCTGCGGCCCTGAACGCGACGAGCGTCGGCCGCTCTCGCAAGGGCATCGCGGACCCGACGGGCGGCCCGATCCGCGGCGCGGCTGATCGCGGCGTAGAGATCGGTATCGACCACCTCCGCGACAAGCGTGCCGCCCGACCGCACCCTGACTTCGACCACGCACCTCTGGTCGACCCCGCCCCTCGGCCCGTTCACGTCACCGAGCACGACCTTCACAGCCTCGACCTTGCTGCTGAATCTGCCGACGGCGAAGAGGATCCTGGACTTCGCCCACTCCCTGATCGCCTCCGTCAGACTTGCCCCCGCAGACCGAATCTCAAGCCGCATGGCCGCCTCCTTTCGTGACCTATGGAACTTACGCTTGAATCGGCGATCAACAAATAGATTTGAACTCATTCTCGCATCGGTTTTTCCGATCTATTATGGAGCATGGACAAGCTGAACTACCACCACCTGCAGTATTTCTGGGCGGTCGCCAAGCACGGGGGCGTGGCCGAGGCCTGCGACCGACTCCACGTCGCACAACCGACGATCTCCGGGCAGCTGCGCGAACTCGAAGAATCGCTCGGACGCAAACTCTTCCTCCGGGTTGGCCGCAGGCTGGAACTCACCGAAGAGGGACGCGAAGTCTTCCGCTACGCCGACGAGATCTTCTCGATCGGCGGTGAACTGCTCGAATCGCTGCGCGGCACCAGAAACTCCCGGGCCGTGCTTCTGCACGTCGGCGTCGCGGACGTGCTACCGAAGCTCATCGTCCACCGTTTGCTCCTCCCCGCCCTCGCCGCCACGGACCAGGTCCGCCTCGTGTGCGCCGAAGGCAAGTCGACGGACCTGCTCGCCCGACTCGCGGTCCACGAGCTCGACGTGGTGCTGACCGACGCCCCTCTGCCGCCCTCCGTCAGCGTCAAGGCGTACAGCCACGAACTCGGAAGGTCGGGGATCTCCCTGTTCGCAGCCCCCGCGCTCGCGGCCCGGGTGCGCAAGGGATTCCCGGAGTCGCTCAACGATCAACCATTCCTCCTCCCAACCGACGGCTCGATCTCGCGCCGCCTGCTCGACCAGTGGTTCGATCAGCAGGGCGTCAGACCTCGCATCGTGGCGGAGTTCGCGGACAGCGCGTTGCTGAAGGTCTTCGGCCAGGCCGGAAAGGGGATCTTCGCCGCTCCTTCGGTCATCGACACCGAAGTCGTGCACCAGTATGACGTGAAGCGGATCGCGCGGCTGGACAACGTCCAGGAGAGCTTCTACGCGATCTCGATCGAACGGCGCGTCCGACATCCCGGTGTCCAGCTGATCACCAGCAGCGCGAGAGAACGCCTCTTCAGCCCACGGAACGTGCCGCGGCGATGATCCGGCGGTGCGCGGCCTCGCTGAGGTCCGCGATCACTCGGTCGGCAACGACGCCATTTCGCGCGATCAGGTAGGTGACACGCCGGGTGAAGAACGGCAGTGGGATCCCCGCGACCGTGCCCGCGTAGGGGGCGATGACGGTGCGCTCGGGATCGGCGAGCAGGCGGTACGGAAGCGAGTGCGCCTCGCGGAATCGGCGGTGGCTGGCGGAATCCTGCGGGCTGACGCCGACGACCCGGACGCCCGCGTCCGCAAGCTGGGCGTGCGCATCGCGGAACATGCACGCCTCGCGGGTGCAGACCGGCGTGAAGTCCGCCGGGTAGAAGAAAAGCACAAGCGGGCCGTGCGCGAGTTCGGCGGAGAGCGTAAAGGACGCACCGTCCTGATCGGTCAGGGTGAAGTCGGGGGCGGTTTCGCCGGGCTTGATCATCGGGTGAGCATATGCGGTACGCTATGGGCATGGTCCTTCCCCCTGCGACATGCGACAGACTTCGCCCCTTCGGAACCTCGGTGTTTGCCGAGATGACACAACTCGCGATCAAGCACGGCGCGGTGAACCTCGCGCAGGGGTTTCCCGATTTCGACGGCCCGGCCGGTGCAAAGGCGGCGGCGATCGCGGCCATCAACGCCGGGCACAGCCAGTACGCTCGAATGTTCGGCTTGCCCGCGCTCAACCAGGTGCTCGCGTCCACGTGGAACGCCCGCACCGGGCTCGATGCTGATCCCGACCGACACATCACGGTGACCAGCGGATGTACGGAGGCGATCGCCGCGGCGTTGCTCGGGCTTCTGAACCCCGGCGACGAGATCGTGATCTTCGAGCCGTTTTACGATTCCTACAGGGCGTGCGTGGCGATGACGGGGGCCACGGCGAGGTTCGTGGCCCTGCGGCCGGGAGGGCCCGGGGAACCGTTCGGCTTCGACGAGGGCGAGTTGCGTGCCGCGTTTACGGACAGGACGAAGGCGGTGCTTCTGAACACTCCGCACAACCCAACGGGCAAGGTCTTCACACGCGACGAGATGAGCTTCATCGCGGCACTCTGCCAGAAGCACGGCGCGGTGGCGATCACCGATGAGGTGTACGAGCACCTGACCTACGACCCGAAGTTGCCGCACATCTCGATGGCCACGCTCCCGGGCATGGCCGAGCGAACGCTCACGCTGTCGAGCGTCGGCAAGTCGTTCAGCCTCACCGGCTGGAAGATCGGCTGGGCGATCGGGCCGGAGCACCTGACCGCGGCGGTGCGGGCGGCCCACCAGTTCCTCACGTTCACGACCGCAACGCCTCTGCAGCACGGCGCGGCGGCGATCATCGCGAATCCGGGCACAGAGATCGACGCGGTGCGGACGCTGTACAAGGAGAACCGGGACACGCTGGCGACGGCGCTGGCGGAGATCGGCTTCACGGTGTACCCGTCGCACGGCACGTACTTCATGATGGCCGACCACACGAGGTTCGGAAAGGGTGACGACGTGTCGTTCTGCCGGTACCTCACCGAGCACGTGAAGGTCGCGGCGATTCCGCCGTCGTCGTTCTACCACACGGTGTCGCTCGGGCGGCCGCTGGTCCGGTTCGCGTTCTGCAAGCGGCGGGAGACCATCGCGGGCGCGATCGCGAAACTCGGCGCGCTCAAGTAGCCGATGGAGAAGGATGGACGGGGTGCTGGAGGGGGGTTGGTGGCAACTGGGCCACGACGAGGAGCGTTCAGGTGCCAACGGTTCTGCCAGATGCCCGAGTGTCGCCCCGGTTCGCGGGCATTTCCACGTTCTGCCGCTACCCGCGTCTGCAGGATGTTGCCCCGGAGCATTCGCCCGTGGATTGGGCGATCTACGGGGTTCCGTTCGATGGTGGCGTGACATACCGCGGGGGGACGAAGTTCGGCCCGCGTGCGATCCGCGATGCCTCTCAGTACGTGAAGCGGTACCACATGGTGCACGACGTGGACGTGTGCTCCGTCCTGAGCCTCGCCGACGCCGGCGATGCGCCGGTCAGTCCGTTCGACATCAAGGGGACGCTCGACCTCGTTACCCAGTTCGCCGCGGGACTTGGCACACCGACGACGCGGCTTTTCGCGGTCGGTGGCGACCACTCGATCGCGTACGCGAACGTTCGCGCGGCGTGGGCGAAGGCCGGGTCCCCGAAGGGCGGGCTGCCGCTGGTTCACTTTGACAGCCACCTCGACACCGTCGACACCCTGTGGGGCGAGCAGTACAGCCACGCGTCACCCTTTGCCCGGCTGATCGAAGAGGGATTCGTCGACGCGGGGTCGATGATCTCAGTGGGGATCAAGGGCCCGCTGAACTCCAAGTCCGATCTGGATTTCGCCAGGGCGAGGGGCGTCACGCTGATCACGCACGATCGGATTGCAACGGATGCCGCGGGTGCGCTCGCGGGGTTCGTTGCGCGTATCGGCGGACGGCCCGCGTACGTGACGTTCGACATCGATGTGGTGGATCCGGCCTTTGCGCCGGGGACGGGAACTCCGTGCCCGGGTGGGCTTTCGAGCGAGCAGGCCCTCGGGCTCCTGCGGCAGTTGAAGGGGATCCGGCTGGCGGGAGCGGACGTTGTGGAAGTACTGCCCGACCGCGATCCCTCGGGAATCACCGCGTTTCTCGCGGCCCACGTCATGTTCGAGATCCTGGCCCTGGACGCCTCGGCGAGGGCGGGCTGAGCCCCTACTATTGGGCCGGTTGTCCCGGTAGCTCAGTTGGATAGAGCAGCCGCCTTCTAAGCGGCAGGTCGCGCGTTCGAATCGCGCCTGGGACGTTTGCGGCGAGGGGGAATCGCGTCAGCGCTGACGCGCCACAAACGCCTCGTACTGCTCCGCCGTGTCGATCCCGGTCGTGTGGACCTCGCACACCGCCGCGGCGATGCGGAATCCGTTCTCGAGCACGCGGAGTTGTTCCAGCATCTCGGTCCGCTCGAGGGGAGTCGAGGCCATTGCGGCGTACTGCTTCAGGAACCTCACGCGGTACACGTACAGACCAACGTGCTTGAGGGGTGTTGCGGCGGACTCGCCACCTTCGCGTGTGAACGGAATGAGCGAGCGGGAGAAGTAGAGGGCGAACCCGTTCAGCGCGAGCACGACCTTCACCACGTTCGGATTGGTCGGATCTTCGCCCGGAGAGAACGGGGATGCCACGGTGGCGACGTCCGCGCCGCTGTCGATAAGTTTGGCGACCGCGGCATCGATGACAAACGGGTCGACCTCGGGCTCGTCGCCCTGAACGTTCACGACGATGTCGTCGTCACGAAGCGAGAGGATCGCGGCGGCCTCGGCGAGCCGACTGGTTCCGTTCAGGTGGTCGCGACGGGTCATCACCGCTTCGCCCTTGAACGCGACGACCGCGGCCTGAACCTCGGCATCATCGGTGGCGATGACCACGCGACGAACGGCCCATGCGGCCCTCGTGCGTTCCCAGACGTGCTGGATCAGCGGCTTACCCGTGCGTGCGGCCAGCACCTTGCGCGGGAACCGCGTGGAGCCCAGCCGAGCGGGGATGATCGCGACAACGCGTGACATCGCGTCCTCAGGCGGGCGGCGCGGCGGGGGGTGTCGGGCGTGCGGCGCGGATCTCGTTCACCAACTTCTTCACGGCGTCGCGCCGGGCGCGGATGTCGCGGTAGGCGAACTGCTGCGCCGTGATCGATGCCGCGATCTTCTCCGCTTCCTCCGCCGTCGTGATGTCGCGGGTGGACTCGGCCTTGGCCTGCAGCGCGGTCACGAGGTAGTAGCGGAGCTCAAGCGTGGTTTCGGGGGAGATCTCGCGGGAGTCCAGAGCGCGACGGAACGTCTCGATGGCCTCGTCGACGTAGTCGATCTTCACGAATGCCTGGCCCAGGTACATCAGCGACGCGACGCGGTTCTTCGGGTCGTTCTGCGCCTCCTGCAGGAGGCCAATCGCCCCGTCCAGGTCACCCGCGACAAACAGACGCTTCCCCAGCTCGAACTTGCGAACAAGGTCGCTCGGGTACGCTTCGACGCGCAGCTTGAACTCCCCCACTTCGAGCTTGTTGAGGTCCTCGACGTGCTGGTCGTACATCCGACGGACCATGTCGTCGTCGGGTGCGCCGTCGAGCATCTCTTTGAGTTCGGCGATCTTGCGGCGTTCCTGGCGGATCCGGATATCACCGGCCATCTCGCGGAACCGGAACTGCTTGAACTCCTTGCTGGTCTTGATGAAGATCGCGTGCGCGAGCTCCTCGTCCGCAGGACGGGCACGCTCGAGCAGGAGCTTGCAGTACTTCTCGATCGTGGGCAGGTCCGCCGGGCGGGCTTCCATCTCTTGCTTGGCCGCGAGGATCAGCCGATCGATGGTCTCTTCTGTCTTGACGATGCGGTCGGCGTCTTCGAGCTGACGCTGCTTGTCGAGGTTTCGGATGTTCTGGCGGAAGCCGCCGGCCTCTCCGGTCTGCTCGTAGCCGCCGCGATTCATCGTGGCCTGCGCGGCGAGACTCCGGATCGTGGCGTTGAGGTTCCCGTCGGTCGGATCGACCTTGAGGGCCTGCTCCGCCGCGGCGACTGCCTTGTCGAAGGACCCAACCTTCTGGAAGGCCTCGACCAGCTTGAGCAGCAGGTCCTTGCGGACCTTCTTGTCGCGGAGCACCGAGCCAAACGCCCGCTCGCCCATCCAGAGCGTGGGCTCGGCAAGGACCAGCTTGGACGCCGCTTCCGTTGCACGAACGGCGAGCGAGGGGTCCATCGGCTTCAGGGCCCACTCAAGCATCGCCGCGAGGTACTTGTCGACGTCGGTCTTGCCCGACACCGCCTTCTGCACTTCCTTGCTGACGCCCTTCTTGCCGGCGGGATCATCGAGGAACCGCGGCACCGTGCCGAAGAATCCCTCGATGCCCTCCATGCTGTTGGGGTGGAACCGCAGGCCGCTCAGCCAGAGCTGGATCGCGTACTCGTAGTTGGTCGCGTCAACCATGCTGCGAGCGTGCTTGAAGAACCGCTCGGCCTTCTCGGGCGAGAACTCGAGCGCTCCGTCTGCGGGTCCCTTGGTGCTGTCGTCGCTCTTCTTACCGAAAATCGCCATGCAACCTCTTCGAGTTGTGCTTGGGTCGGGGTTCGAGACGGCCCTGCGGCCGCCGGATCGTGGACCGGCCGACATTCTACCGGCCGGATCAGGCTCGTGTCCTGACTCCCGCCAGAATCCGTACGGGAAAGCCGGGGGGGCGGTTCGCACGACCTTTCAAGGAGCTCGCCTCACCGCCACCGCAGGTCCCTAAACTGCGGGCATGCCTACCAAACCCACCGCCGGAAAGAGCAAGTCCGCACCGAAGCCCGCCGCCAAAGCCGCGGGAAAGCCCGCCGCGACCCGGGAGCCGGTCAGCACCGGGGGTGGAGCGACGCCCGGCGGAACCCGCCTTGAGAAGGACACGATGGGCGAGATGCAGGTGCCGTCCGCGGCCCTGTACGGCGCCTCGACCCAGCGGGCCGTCCTGAACTTCCCCGTCTCCGGCCAGCCGGTCCCGCGCCAGATCATCACGGCCTATGCCATCCTGAAGTCCGCGTGCGCCCAGGTCAACAACAAGCTCAAGCGTCTCGACGACGCCCGGACGAAGCTCATCGTCGAGGCCTGCCGCGAAATCCGGGACGGCCTGACCGCGTTCCGCACGCCGGACGTGCACGATCCGATCGCGTTCCACTTCCCGATTGACGTCTACCAGACCGGCAGCGGCACGTCGACGAACATGAACGCGAACGAGGTCATCGCGAACATCGTGTGCCTGCGGCGTGGCAAGGCGATCGGAAGCTCCAAGGACCCCGCGGAGATCAAGGCTGGCGGAGTCCACCCCAACGACCACGTCAACATGGGGCAGTCGAGCAACGACACCTTCCCCACCGCGATGCACATCGCCGCGGCGATCATGATCAAGGACTCGCTCCTGCCCGCGGTGAAGGCGATCGCGCAGAAGCTGGAGTCGCAGGCCAAGGCCTGGGACAAGATCGTGAAGATCGGCCGGACCCACATCCAGGACGCCACGCCGATCCGCCTGGGTCAGGAGTTCAGCGGGTTCGCCAGCCAGATGCGCCACGCCGAAGAACGCCTGCACCGCGCCCTCCACACCCTCGGGGAGTTGCCCATCGGCGGCACGGCCGTCGGCACCGGCATCAACTGCCACGAGGAGTTCGGCTCGCGTGTCGCGGCAGAACTCACGAAGCAGACCGGGATCCACTTCCGTGAGGCCGCCAACCACTTCGAGGCCCAGCACGCGAAGGACGCGTACGTCGAAGCCTCCGGGCATCTGAAGACCATCGCGGTGAGCCTGAGCAAGATCGCCAACGACATCCGCCTGATGGGCTGCGGCCCGCGCTGCGGCATCGGAGAGCTCGTGCTGCCCGCCGTGCAGCCCGGGTCCAGCATCATGCCGGGCAAGGTCAACCCCGTCATCTGCGAGAGCCTCATCATGGTCTGCTGCCAGGTCATCGGCAACGACGCCGCGATCACCGCCGGTGGCCTGGGCGGAGTCGGCAGCGTGCTCGATCTCAACGTCGCCATGCCCATGATGGCCGCGAACATGCTGCAGAGCATCACCCTCCTCGCCCGCGGGTGCGACATGTTCACCACCAACCTCCTCGAAGGCCTCAAGCCCGACGAGGCCCGCTGCAAGAGCCTCATCGAAGGCTCCCTCGCCATGTGCACCTCCCTCGTGCCCGTCATCGGGTACGACAAGTCCGCTGCATTGGCCAAGGAGGCCTTCAAGCTCGGCAAGACCGTGCGCGAACTGGCCCTCGAGACCCTCGTCGGCACCGTGGACCTCGCGGGCAAAAAGATCACCGCCCAGACGCTGGACGATGCCCTCGATCCCTGGTCGATGACCCTCCCGGGCGGCGAGGGCAGCGCGGGCGGCTAACGCTTGTCGGTCCGGAGATCGACGATGCGGCACCGCTCGCACAGGGGCGATGCCACGGTCACCGCGGCGAGTGCCGCGAGGATGTCACGTGCCGTTGGGCCCTGGTTTCGCATAGCGGAGTGCGGCGCCCAAGGGGTCTGCTACGTGGTCCCACAGGCCAAAGGGCATAAGCCCCACGTTGAGGGTGACGATGACGAAGGCATCGGACCGCCGGGCACCCCCGAAAAGCCGCTTGAGCCCCCAGAGCATCGAGAATCCTCCCGGCGCGAGAACGCACCGAACTCCCGCAGGGACTGGGAGATGGGATTTCTCATGGCCCCGGGAGCGACAGGCCGATTGTGGAAAGACGGGCTGTCGCTCGCCCGCGAGCCTTCCAGACGCTACATTGGCGGTATGCACGAGCGAGGTGAACACGGAGCAGGACCAGGCTCACAGGATGTGGCCCGGCGCGAGGTATCGCAGCCGAATCAGGAGGATCAGAACGTCATGCTTGCAGTTCGACAGGCCCTGCCCGTTACCCGGGATTCCATCACGCACAAGTTCACGATCGAACGCCACGAGGGCTACTTGACCATCGGGCTCTACCCCGACGGTCGCCCCGGCGAGATCTTCATCAAGATGGCGAAGGAAGGCTCGACGATCTCTGGCATGTGCCAGGCCTTCTGCCGCGCGTTCAGCCTCGCCCTGCAGTTCGGGCTTTCCGTGAACGAGGCGGTCATCCGCTTCAAGGGCATGCGGTTCGAGCCCATGGGCTCCACCAACAACCCGCAGATCCCCGAAGTCAGCTCGATCGTCGACTACGTCGCGCGATACCTCGAGCTGCACTTCGGCACCAAGCCCTTGGGCCGCTAAGCCTCTCCGATCACGCTCGCCGTCGCCAGCTCCCTCGAATGGCTGAGCGAGACGTGCCATCGCACGATCCCCAGACCCGCCGCGATCTCCGCGGCCTTCCCCGTCACGTGCAGAAACGGTGCCCCCGACGGGAGCAGCCGCACCTCCACGTCCGTCCACGCGATTCCGTCGCGCCACCCTGTGCCGATGACCTTGAGCGCCGCCTCCTTCGCTGCAAACCGAGCCGCGAACCGAGGGAACGGGTCGACGTGATCCCGCGCGTACGCGGCCTCCGCCAGCGTAAACACACGCTCGACAAAGCGATCGGCGTGCCGCTCGATCATCTCGCGCACGCGAGCGATCTCGATGATGTCGATCCCGTGTCCGATGATCACGTTCATTCACCCGGTGCGAGGCTGAGGATCCGGTCCGCAAAGCGAGAGAAGGGCATGCTCTGAAGCCAGATGCGGCCCGGGCCCCGGAATCGCATGTTGAACAGCCCCTCGCCACCGAAGAGCTTGTTGGTCATTCCCTTGACCATCTCGATCTCGTACTGAACGCTCGTCTCCATCGCCACAAGGCACCCCGTGTCGACGCGGATGATCTGGCCCTCCGCAAGATCCTTCACGATCACCGCGCCGCCACCCTGGAGGAACGCCAGCCCCTTCCCATCCGGCGAACTCAGCCGCTGAAGGACAAACCCTTCGCCGCCGAAGATGCCCGCGCCGAACCGCTTCGTGAAGGCGATATCAACGACGACGCCCTTGGCCGCGCAAAGGAACGCGTCACGCTGGCAGATGAGCTGCCCACCGAAGTCGTGCAACTGCACCGGCACGACAGGACCCGGCACGGCCGATGAGAACGCCACCTCGCGCCGCTGGCCCGCGTGGTTGGTGAAGAACGTGACGAACATGCTCTCGCCCGCCATCACCCGCTTCCCGGCCTCGAACAGCTTCCCGAACACGCCGGATTCCTGCGACTTCATGGACAGGGCGCTCGTCATCTCGATCCCGTCGTCCATGTACAGCATCGCCCCGGCCTCTGCCACGGCCGCCTCGCCAGGGTCCAGCGTCACCACCACCGCCTGCAGGTCATCCCCGATGATCTGATAGTCCAGCACGTCCGTCGAACCCATGATTCACTCCTTCGCAGCACCCGCGAACTGTACGGGGCTCCGATTGCCGTCCTTGTCGTACGCCCGAACCCCGAAAAAGCAGCCGTCCTTGCTTACGGAAATCGTGGCCTTGGTTTCAGCCCCCACGTCCTGCACCGCCGTCCAGTTCCACTCCGTCGTCTCCCGCCACACGACCTCATACCCCGCCACATCCGGCTCCGGACTCGCCTCCCACCGCAAACTCGTATCGGGCGATAGCGAGTCCGTCAGCATCCGCACCCGCGTCGGTGGAGACGGCGCGTTCGCCATAGCCACCAGCGCGGCAAGGTTCACCTTCGCCACATCCGCCATGTACCCGCGGTCGACGAACTCCGCCACATCGCCGTACGGCTTCCCGTCCCGCTCCACAACGTCCGCGTGCTGCCGCGAGTAGTCCTCGTGAAGCACCGTGATCCGAACCGCCGGAATTCCCCGCTCCGCAAACGAAGTGTGATCGCCCCCGCGCAGGAAGCGGTCGTCGCGAAACACCACAACCGGAGTAACCGCGGTGCGAGCCGCCGTGGCAGACTCGAACACGAACCTCGCGAGTTGCCGCCCCGAAGAATCGTTGAACGACGACCACGCCTTGATCTCCGCGTACTCGCTCGCCGACGGATTCCGCGGAATCCCGTGCGAAAACACCCGTACCTTGAACCGCTCGGGCGCATCGGCCAGCCGCGGCCGAGATCCCCACGGATCGCCGACGATGTCGTTGCTCAGCACACCCAGAACCCGCCGCGTCTTGTCCGCCGAAACGGTGTCCGCGTGGAACTTCGCGCCGATCAGGCCCTGCTCCTCCGCCGCGGTGCAGAGAAAGACCACCGTGCTCTCAAGGGGCTTATCCGCCAAAATCCGCGCAAGCTCCATCACCACAGCGGTTCCCGAAGCGTCGTCGTTCGCTCCCGGCGCGTCGCCGATCCCATCCAGAGCGTTACCGTTGCGGCTGTCATAGTGGCCCACCACGTAGTAGAGCCTGTGCTCGGACTCGGGCATCGAGCCCTTCACCCGCCCCACCACGTTCACGACCCGCGCGCCATCAGGCAACCGAACCGAAGGCGGTGCGTCGAAGGCCTCCAACTCCGCGACGAGCGAGCCGCCCGCCGCCTTCATCTCGCTGAGAATCCAGTTGCGGGCCGCCCCGATCCCCCGGACCGGATCATCGGTCGCCGAAAGCGTGTGACGCGTCCCAAACGACGCGAGTTTCTCTACGGTCGCCATCATGCGATCCGGCGACACCTCCGCGAGGAGGCCGTCGACAGGGTCCACCGTGGCAGCAAGAACGGCAAGGGTCAAAACAAGCATCCCCCGAGTCTACCCGACTTCGCAAGTCGGGGGCTCGGGGGAGGCTTCACCAGAGGAGGGCAAATCCGGAGTGATCAGTTCAACAAGCGGGAGTCACCCGCTCGCTCAGGCCTTCCGGCCCGAGAAAATCAAGAAACAGCCAAGACCCGCGAGAACAATCGGAGCAAGAGGCAAGTGATTCGATTCCGTGGAGGCCGACGCGACCGTCAACACACCCGGCTGCAAGGCAAAGGCCGTCGCACCAGAAGCCAGAACAGCAGCCGCGGCGGCGATGATCGTCAAGGAACGCTTCTTCATGGCTCTCTCCTCCGTGTCTGTGATTGCTGCGTTGGTCGCGGCGGCCCCGTGGTATCCGGTCGGGGCACTGCCGCTGCACCACGAATGTGCAGTACGCCAGGCCTCCCCGCCACCAACTGGCCCCCGAATCCCCAACGCGCAGCCCACCACCGCAGCGCCCTCGGCACACACGGAATCAACGCCCCCCAAACCCCGGTTATCCGGGCGCAGGCACGTAGTGCAGCGGAGCCTGAGTCCCCAGCGGATTCCCGGACAGGTACCACAGGATCAAGAACCCAATCCACGCTATCCCCAGCAGCACCGAGTACGGCAGCATCAGCGAGATCAGGTTCCCCAGCCCCGCCGAAGTCTTGTACTTCTGGTACACCGCCAGGATGATCAACAGGTAGCTGTTCAGCGGCGTGATCACGTTCACCACGCTGTCACCAATCCGGTACGCCGCCGTCGTCAACTCGGGGCTGATCCCCACCATCATGAACATCGGAATGAAGATCGGCGCCATCACCCCGAACTTGCTCAGCATCCCGCTCATCGCAAAGTCGCCGAGCACCACCAGCAGCACAAACAGCGTGATCAGCAACGGGATCGGCAGATCGGCACGCACCAGCACCGTTCCACCCGCATACGCCAGCATCTGGTCCAGCCGCGTGTACTGGAAGTAGTTCACGAACTGCCCCAGGAAGAACATGATCACCAGCACCGGCACCAGGCTCCGAATGCCCGCGTACATCGCCTCGATGAAGTCCTTCTGCGACCTCAACTTCCCCGTCACAAACCCGAACACGCACCCCGGCACCAGAAACGCCAGGAAAATCAGCGGCACAATCACCTGCGACCACCGATCTCCCGGCCGCTCCACCAGCGACGGCGCCGCATTCCCCGACACCACGTAGTACCCCGCACCCAACGCCTTCCCCTCGTCGTCCGTCTCAGGTGCCTCCGCAAACAACCGCCGATCCCGCGGCGAAGCCTCGTACGTCGCCTGATCCACGATCCGGATCTGCTCGTGCGCCACCACCCGCCCGTTCGCCAGCGTCGGAGTCCCCTCGCCGTGAAGCGGAAGCCCCGGCGTCATCACCATCCACGCGAACGCCCCCACAATCGCCACCATCGCCAGCAGCGACAGCCACAAGCCCCGCGACTCGCTCCCCGTCAATCCCATGTCACCGATCGCCGACGTGTCCCCCTGATGCACGCCGATCTCCCGCTTCAGCCGCGGCTCAACGATCCGATCCGTCACAAACCACCCCGCCAGCATCACCACAATCGCCGACCCACTCTTGAAGTACAGATTGTGCGTCGCCAACACATCCGGATACTTCGGATCGATGATGTGCGCCGCCTGCGTCGCAACGCCCGCCAGGAAGTTGTCCCCCGCCGTCGGAAAGAACCCGCCCCCGAATCCACCCGCAACCCCGCAGAACGCCGCCGCCATCCCCGCAATCGGAGATCGCCCGATCGCCGCGTACAACGCCGCCGCCAACGGCGGCAGAATGATGTACCCCGCATCGCTCGCCACCGATGAGTTCGCCCCGATGAACACGATCATCGGTGTCAACGCCCACCGCGGCGTGTGCAACGCCACCACCCGCATCAGCGCACTGAACAGCCCAAACTTCTCCGCCACCCCAATCCCCAACATCCCCACGAAGATCAGCCCCAGCGCCGGAAGCGCGGTGAAGTTCCGCAGCATCGACGACAACATCCAGTACAAACCCTCGCCCGTCAGCAAACTCCGCGGCTGGATCAGCTCCCCCGTCTTCTCCAGGCTCACCACCGGGAACCCCCGCTCGTCCAGCCGAGGCACCGTCACCGTCTTCCCCTCCGCGTCCACCTCCGCCTCACCCGCCGCGTTCAGCTTCGGCACCATCTGCACCGTCGGACGCACAGTCTCCACCTGCCACCCCAGCGACGTCCCCAGCGCCGAAAGCGCCACCACGATCGCCGCGAGCGATGCGAACAGCAACGGTGGCTCGGGAAGCTTGTTCCCCAACCACTCGATCATGTCCAGGATGCTCTTCTTCGGCGCCGCTGTGGGCTGCTGCATTCAGACCTCCGGAGTCGGGGCACCCGTACTCGTGGCCGGAGCGTAGACACCACACGCCGCCCGCTCACCATCCGGACGAGAAGGTCCGAAAGCTACCCGCCCCCACCCCTCCGCGGAATCCAAACACCCCCCGGCCACGAACTCCCAACGTGACCACCCACGCCTCCGCGTCCGATCAACCCCCCGCACCGCAACCCTGGATGCGCCGCTGGCTGGTCGCCGCAGGCGCGTACAACCTTCTCTGGGGTGCCGCAACCATCGCCGCCCCCGTCTGGACCCTCCGAACCCTCGGCGTCACCACGCCCGACACCGCCATCTGGCCCCAGCTCTGGGCCTGCGTCGGCATGATCGTCGGCGTCTACGGCATCGGCTACCTCATCGCCGCCCGAGACCCCCTCCGCCATTGGCCCATCGTCCTCGTCGGTCTCCTCGGAAAGATCTTCGGCCCCATCGGGTTCATCGACGCGGCCTTCGCGGGCGACCTCCCCTGGCGCATGGGATTCACCCTCCTCACCAACGACCTCCTCTGGTGGATCCCCTTCACCATGATCCTCTGGGCCGCCGCCAACGCCTCGCAGCCCCGACCAGACGCCGCTCCCGTCTCACTCGCAGACGCCCTCCAACAGACCAAAACCCACACCGGCCAATCCCTCGCAACAATCACCCACGCAGGTCCAACCCTCGTCGTCCTCCTCCGTCACGCCGGCTGCACCTTCTGCCGCGAAGCCATCGCCGACCTCGCCCACGAACGCGAGAAGATCCGCAGCACCGGCATGCCCCTCGTCGTCGTCGGAATGTCCGCCGAATCCGATAGCCTCCGCGCCATCGCCGACAAACACCACCTCCGCGACGTCGAGTGGGTCGCCGATCCCGACCGCCTCCTCTACCGCGCCCTCGAACTCCGCCGTGGCAACTTCCTCCAACTCTTCGGGCCCATCGTCTGGATCCGCGGCATGCTCGCCGGTCTCAAAGGCCACGGTATCGGCACGCTCGAAGGCGACGGCTTTCAGATGCCCGGGGCCTTCGTCATCCACCACGATCACGTCCTTCGCGCGTACCGCCACCGCACCGCCGCGGACCGCCCCGACTACGTGGAGCTGGCGTGCCCACTGAACTGACGCTCCTGCTGCTGCACGCGGCCTCCACATGGGCGATGGTCGGCCTCATCTGGTTCGTCCAGGTCGTCCACTACCCGCTCATGCAAGGCTTCGACACCGCGACCTTCCCGCGATGGGCCGCGGCACACCAAACCCGTACCACCTTCATCGTCGGCCCCTTCATGTTCGTCGAAGCCGCCAGCGCACTCCTCCTCGCCGCCTCCGCCGACCTCGCACCCGCAGCCCGAACGCTCATCTGGATCGGCATCGGCATCCTCGCCCTCGTCTGGCTCTCCACCTTCTTCGTCCAGGTCCCGCTCCACGCCGTGCTCGACAAGGGCTTCGATCGCCGCGCCTGGCAACGGCTCGTCGCCACCAACTGGGTGCGCACCATCGGCTGGACCGTCCGCGGCGTCCTCGCAGGCCTCATCCTCGCAATCGAAACCGCCAACTGATATCGGAAGCTCCACATGACCAATCCCAAATGCCTCATCATCGGCGCCGCCGGCGGCATCGGCCGCGAACTCGCCGCCACACTCCACGCCCAGGGCTGGGAACTCATCCTCGCCGGAAGAAACCTCTCCCCTCTCGAACCCCTCGCCGCCGAGTTTAGCGCAACCGTGCGAGCCCTCGACGCCAGCGACTTCGCCGCGGTGGACTCACTCTTCGGCGATCACCCCGGCATCACCGCCGCGGCCAACCTCGCCGGCTCCATCCTCCTGAAGCCCGCCCACCTCACCTCCGAGGCCGAGTTCACCGAGACCATCTCCCAGAACCTCAAGACCGCGTTCGCCCTCACCCGCGCCGCCGGGCGGCACATGAAGAGCACAGGCGGCAGCGTCGTCCTCATGTCCTCCTGCGCCGCGGGCATCGGCCTCGCGAACCACGAAGCCATCAGCGCCGCCAAGGCCGGAATCGAGGGCCTCGTCCGCTCCGCCGCGGCAACCTACGCCTCCACCGGCATCCGCTTCAACGCAGTCGCCCCGGGTCTCGTCGCCACTCCCATGGCCCGCCGGATCACCGAGAACGAGGGCGCACTGAAGGCCTCCATCGGGATGCACCCGCTCGGACGAATCGGCAACGCCCGCGAGATCGCCGCGGCTATCGCGTTCCTTCTCGCGCCCGACAACAACTGGATCACAGGTCAGACGCTGGGTGTCGACGGCGGGCTCTCCCGCCTGAAAGTGCGATAGCCCCTGCACCCGCAGCGCACCGCGCCGCTCGCAAGCAAGGGACGGGAAGCCCGTTTCCAGGCCTCCCGTCCACTGTGTGTGTACGTCCCGTCCTCAGGACGGGCGATCCATTCAGCGGCGGACGTCCGCTCCCAGGTTCTCGATCACGAAGGCAAGGTCGTAGACATCAACCACGCCGTCGCGGTTCACGTCCGATGCTCCGCCCTTGCTCTCAAGGTTGTCCTTCACCATCTCCACGTCAAGCTCGTCGACCGCCTGGTCGCCGTTCACGTCCGCAACCGTCACAGGCATCGCACCACCCATGAACGCCGCGATATCCGCGGAATCAAGCTGCCCGTCCGCGTTCAAGTCCGCAAACCGCAACTCGCCCATTCCACTCTCAACCAGCTCACCCACACCCACGGACCAGCGAGGCTCCTCGATCGGCGCAGCCGTCGCCATCCGTCCGTCACGCGGCTTCACCCCACCCGGACGCAAAGACCCGTCGCAACGGTTCTCCGAGAACTGCAGGAAGTTGATCGCGATGAACGTGAAGTCGCCCGTCTCCACCAAACCGTTGCCCGTCACGTCCGCGTGCGGGGCGACCGTCGAGCAGTTCGTGTTCGCGCCCGGGCTCGGGTTGCTCGAGAGCTGACCAACGAAGATGCCGAAGTCGAGAATGTCGATGAAGGTGTCGCCGTTGAGGTTGCCGCCCTTCAGGGCATCGCCGCCGCTGAAGTCCGCCACGTAGTTCACACCCGCGTCCGCGAAATCGTCCTGATCCGTGGCCCGCAGCGTGTGGAGCGGATCACGGGCCGTGATGCACTCGTAGTTCCCGCAGGGGATGTTGATGTTCACCAGCCCCGTCGACCCACCCGTGAACGTCATCGTGTGGCTCGACACCACCGGCGATCCGCCACCCACCGGCACAAGCTCGAAGCTGATGCACCGCGTGAACGGCCCGGCCGCAACCGCCGCCTGCAGATTCACCGTCACCGACAGCGTGTTCAACGCATTCACCGTCACCGTCTGCACGGTCGACGACGAGTTCCCGCAGCTGTCCGCAGCGACCCACGTTACCGTCGTCGCGCCCGTCGGGAACGGCGCGTTCAGCGGCAGGCTGTCGCTCCGCGTCCCAACCAGCGTCGGGCTCGTATCGCAGGTGTCGCTCGCCGACGCCCCGAGATTCGCCACCGCCGCCGTGCACAACCCCGCATCCGCGTTCACCGTGATGTTCGACACCGTGATCGACGGCGCCGAAGTGTCACGATTCGCCGACCCCAGATCCACCAGGTTCGGCAGGATGTCCAAGCCCGTATCCGTCGTGATCCGCGTCGGCAGCACGCCCGTGCGGAACTCCACCAGATCCGACACGTTGCAGAAGTCGCTGGTCACGTTGAAGGTGAGGCGGGCCATGGAAGAAGCCGAGGCCGTTCCGGGGAGCGCGGGGATGCCGACGCCGTAGGTAAGCTCGCCCGGCGTGTGGAGCTCGAAGATCTCGGTGGAGAAGGGCGCGTCACCGGGGACGGCCGACACGAAGTCCAGCGCGGCGTCGTTGTACTGCAGGAAGAACTGCCCACCGACGATGTCCGTCGACGCGTTGTTCAGGTTCACCTCAACGACCAACTGATCGCCCGCCTGCAGGCACGAATCCTGCGCATCCAGCGAGAGCGTCGGCCCAACGGCCGGAATCACCCGCGCCGTCATGCTCGTCTCGGCAATCCGGTAGCCCGAATCGTCCTGCGCAAACCAGTTCACCGTGTAGTCGCCCGGGGGGAGGATGGTTCCGCCCAGGAAGCCGAAGTTGATCCGCCACGCCTGGCTGAACACGTAGTCCGTCGTGTTGTCCGTCCACACGCCGCCCAGCGGGTTCACGAAGAACCCGTCGTTGTCGTCCCATCCGCCCGCGCCGATGTCAAACAGCGGCAGCGCCACCGTCACAAACGTCGTCCCCGTCGGCGACGGATTGCTGTCCAACTGGTACGTCAGCGTGTAGTTCCGCCCCAGCACCGAGTCCGCAGCACCCACGTCATCGCTGCGCGGCGTGAACTGGAAGTCCGTCGTCCACCACGACGCTCCCGGGTTCGACATCGCCGGCCCCGCCAGCACCGTGAACGTGTTCCCGGTCGTGTTGATCGACTGGCCGGTATCGCGCCCACGCGCCTTCAGGAACATCGTCGTCCCCGCGCCCGAAGAAGACATGAAGTTGTTCCCGGGGATTCCAGTCCCCACGATCATGTCGCTGTTCGCCTTCGCGGGCGACACGTTCACCAACTGCCCCAACGCGGAAGAAGCCATCCCCGCCGCGGCAAGCAGAGCCGTCACACACGTCACGCGCATTCTGTTCGTAATCATCGAAGCGATCTCCTGGATTCGATCCACCATCCCACGAGCTCCGCCCGGACCGCACTCACGCAGTCGGCCCCGCCGCGGACTCCTTCCAACTGCTCGGCAACGCACCGAGCATCGAATGACTCTCCGGGCGATCTCAACCCGGAGAGTCTGTACAACGGGAGTCTGGGGGTCAGTCCAGCATCTCGCCGATGTGGTTCAGCACGAACGCGAGGTCGTCGGCCGTCACCACGCCGTCCCCATCCGCGTCCGCCGCGATCCGCTCCCGCGAATCCATGTGCGCCATCACAATCTCCGCGTCCCGCTTGTCGATCACCCGGTCGCGGTTCACGTCCGCCATCGTCACAGGCCGCGCTCCGTCCACGAACGCCCCCACATCCTCGATGTCCACCAACCCATCACCGGTCAGGTCCGCGTGCCGCAGGTGCCACAGCCCACGCTCCACCAACTCATCCACCCCGATCACCGTCAGCGGCTCATCGGGCAACGCCATGTGCAGCCGGCCACCGGACTTCGGCACGCCCGGACGCATGCTCCCATCACACCGCAGCTCGGAGAACCGAATGAAGTTGATCGCGATGAACGTGAAGTCGCCCGTGCTCACCACCCCATCCCCCGTCACATCCGCGTGCGGTCCAACCGTGCCGCACGGCGAGTTCGCGCCCGGCGCCGGTGCCGACAACTGCCCGATGTACACGCCAAAGTCCAGGATGTCGATGAACGTGTCCCCGTTCAGGTTCCCGCCCAGCAACGCGTCATACGCCGGGTGAGACGACGGATTCCCGTGGCTCGTAAAGTCCGCCACATACACCGGCCCAGTAATCCCAAAGTCGTCGATGTCCGTCCGCCGCAGCGTGTGCAGCGGATCCCGCGCCGTGATGCACGTGTACGCCCCGCACGGCACGTTCACATTCACCACGCCCGACACCCCGCCCGTAAACGTCAGCGTCTGGTCGACCACCACCGCAGGCCCAAGCATCGCCGGCGTCAACTCAAACCGCACGCAACGCTGAAACGGCACCGGGCTCACGAACCCCTGCAACTCCACGTTCACCGCCAGCGTGTTGAACGGATTCACCGTCACCGTCTGCACGCCCGTCGACGTATTCCCGCACGTGTCCGCCGCCGTCCACGTCACGTTCGTCGTCCCCGTCGGATACGCCGCATCCAGCGGCTGCCCGTCGCTCCGCACCGCCGATACCGCCGGGAACAGGTCGCACGTGTCCGTCGCTGTCGCCGTGCCGATCGCAACCACCGCCGTGCACAACCCCGCGTCCGCGTTCGTCACGATCCCCGACGGCACGCTCAACACCGGCGGCACACTGTCCGCCGTGATCGCGCACGAGTTCTCAAAGTCCGGCACGATGCTCGCGCCGTTCACGTCCGTCAGCCGCGACGGCAACACGCCCGGCCTCACCATGATCAAACCCGGGGCATTGCAGAAGTCGCCCAGCACATTGAACGTCAGCCGCGCCATCGTGGTATCCGCGACCGTCCCCGTCCCCGTGGGCACACCCACCGCGTACGTGATCTCCCCCGCCACCTCGTTCACGTTCGAGTACACCTGCGTCGTAAACGGCGCATCTCCCGGCACGGCCGAAACAAAGTCCAGCCGCGTCTGGTCGTACTGCAGGAAGAACTGCCCGCCCACAATACTCTGGACCGCGCCGCTCAGGTTCACGTCCACCACAAGCTGCGTCTGCCCGGCATCCAAACACGAGTCCTGGGCCTCGAGGCTCACTGTCAAACCATCCGCGAGAAACGTCACCCCGTTCAGGAAAATCGAGTACACCCCAAACGCCGTCGCCGTACCGCCCCACTGCGCCAGCGGATTCGCCGCGCCCGGACCGTCCGGAGCTCGCTCCACGTTGAACGGCGTGTCGTTCCAGATCTGCAGCGCTCCCGAGTCGAACGCATCCCGGTCGTACGCGCTGATCGCCAGGTAGTAGTCCCCCGCCACCGGAACATGCAACCCCGTCAACGATGACTGCGCCGTCGGGTCCTTGTCGTCGCTAAAGCTCACGCCCATGCAGTTCAAGTCAAACAGCGCAAGCTGCGTGTCGAACCCCGCTCCACCAACCGTCGACGCAGCAAACGTCGCCGGATCGCAGATGTGAATGCGGTACATGTCCACATCCGTACCGCTCCCCAGATTCCCGCGAATCTCCGGGACTCCGCCGCTGCCCATCACCACCTGCGCCGCCCCGCACATGTCAGCCGCATCCCCAACCTCGTCCCACCCGGGAGGCGACGGCGTGAACGTCACATCGATGCTCCCCGTATGCACGCCCCCGTTGTACTCCGCGATCCTGATGTACCGCGTCTGCCCCGCCGCCATCACCGCGAACACAGACGACTGAAACCCGCACGCATCGTCATTGCACGCCAGCGGCGTCACACAGTCCAGGTAGATCCCAAGCACCGAGTCGTCCGGCGTCCGCGTGCAGGTTGACACCGTCAGCAGCCCGTTAAACGGCGCTACGAACTTGTACCACACGTCCGGCGCGCTGCCCGTAAAGCCGCACTGACCGACCGAGTTCCCCTCGTTCGTCGCCGGATGAAGGTCATACCCCCAGTTCCCCGCGCCAATCGTCGGCGCCGCCGCACACGAGTTGCTCGCCTGCCCCATCGCCCCCGCCGCCGACAACAGCAGCGCCGCCGCCCCCGCCGCGAGCCTCACCACCCTCCGAACTCCCCGCCCCTCGCTCCCAGCACCGCGACCGTCCTCCCGCACGTCTTCGTTTCGCATCGCTGTCGCCTTTCTCGCTCCTCAACGGGGAGCTCTCCCGGTCGGACCGCCCTCGCCTCTTCCGAAGCACTCGGCACGGCCTCCGACACCTCACTCACATCCCACCACGATTCACGGACGAGCTCCCCCCGCAAACGCGAGGAGATCCCGAAAGTCGATCACCTGATCACCGTTCAAATCAGCCTTCTTGAAGCCCTCCACCCCAAACGACGCCAGATCCGCAACCCGCAGCAGCTTCACCGGCCCACCGCGCGGATTCCACAATCGGTTCGTCCACAACGGCCCAATCCCCATCAACAGCCGCGAAGGCACACGACCAGCGCAATCACGCTCAGCCCCCGCCAGATAGCTCTTCCACAGCGGCCAGAAATCCGCCTCGTCCACCACCCCGTCCCCGCTCAGATCCGGATGCGCCGCAGTCATCGCGACCCCACACCCAGAGCCCACACCCACCGTCATCCCGTACCGCTCAATGAACAGGCAGAAATCAATCACATCCACCCACGCATCCCCATCCAGATTCCCCTGCGGCAACGCGTCAAACCCCGCCTCCTCCACCCGCGTCGCCGCGCCCCGCGTAAACCCCGCCCGATACTCACGCCCCTCCACCCCAAAGTCGTCCTCGTCCCGCCTCATCAACGTGTGCCGCGGATCCCTCGCCGCAATGCACGCGTACTCCCCGCACGGAACCGCGAACTCCACCACCGCCATCCCTCCCCCGCCAAACACCGCCTCCACGCGCGCCACCACCGGCGCTCCGCCCCCCACCCGTGTCAGTTGAAACTCAACGCACCTCACGTGCGGCCCCGCCCCAACCAAGCCCTCCATCTCCACCGTCGCCACCACCGTGTTCAGCGGCAGCACCTCCACCCCCTGTGAAACCGTCGCCGCGTTCCCGCACCCATCCACCACCGTCCACGTCAGCGTCGTCGTCCCAACCGGATACGGCGAGCCCAGCGGCATCCCGTCCGATCGCGTCGCCGTCGCGACAACCGTCCCATCACACCCATCGCTCGCCACCGGCGGTGCAACGACCAACACCGCGCCACACGTTCCCGCATCCGCCCGCACCACCACCGCCACCGGCACGCCCACCACCGGTGCCGTCGTGTCCCTGCTCACCACCCCCAAGTCCACCAGCCCCGGCTCGATGCTCGCGCCCGACGCATTCGTCAGCCGCGTCGGCAACGCACCCGCGCCAAACCGCACCAACCCCGCCTCCGCACACACGCCGGGCATCACCTCAAACGTCAGCCTCGCCAACACCGAGTCCGCCTGCGTCCCCACCCCTTCCAACACCCCCACCCCGTACACGATCCGCCCCGACCCCTGGTCGACAGCCTCGAAAATCTCCGCGATAAACGGCTCCCCGCCCGGCTCCGCACCGACAAACGTCAGTCTCGCGGCGTCGTACTCGAGAAAGAACTGCCCACCCACCACCGGCTGCTGCGCATCGCGCAACATCACATCCACCGTCACCCGCGTCTCCCCCACACCAAGGCACCCGTCCACCGCTTCCAGCCGAAGCTCCGTACCCCCAGCCCTCGCCCCCTCGCCCGCCACTCCAACGGCCATCACTACCGCCGCCAGCCACGCCCACGCCCCACCGCAGCGCCCCGCAGACACTTCATTCACACTCGCTTCGCTCATCACAAGGCACCTCCAACGCACCGAGCACACCACCGAACCCGCGAACCAACACCCAGCCCCCATCACCCCGCATCCAACACCCGCCCGAACTTCGTTCTCCAAACCAAGCGCGCACCGATAGCACCCCGCCGCTTTCGCGGCAGACCGCACCGCGCAGGTTGCGTCCCCGCCGTTTCGGCGATCACACGCAACCCGCCAGACTTCCCGCGCACCCCCAAACGCCCCACCGTTGGAACGTCGGTTCTCCCAACATCACCAGCCCCGCACTCTCGCACGGGGCCGGTATCTACCCTCTACCTTCAACCAAGCCGACGCCGACGACGCGACGCCGACAGGCCCACGCCCGCCAACACCGTCGCCATCACGCCCGGACTCGGAATAATCTGAACCGAATCGCCGCGAATCGTCCCCAACACATTGAAGTTCGGAATCGTCCCGTCGAACACCAGCGTCGTCACCAGCGGAGACCCGCCCGACGAAAGAATGTCGATCGGCGTGCTCGTCACCGGCGCCAACGCCTCAAACTGGAACGTGCGAATCAGCGTCCCGCCCGTCGTCGCCACAATCGGCGACAGAAACTGCGCATAAGACCGGTAGTACCCGTCCCCGTCCTGCGGCAACGCAACCTCGTTCAGCCCGCCCGAACCAGCCAGCGGAAAGCTCGACAGCAGCAGCGGCGCGCCACCCGCGGCATTCAAACCCGTGAAGTCCAGGTACGCCGGATCCCACCGAAACACCACCTCTGCCGCGGAAAACGAGTCCGTCGGTCCCCCAACGTCACCCACCGCGTACAACCCCACCGACACCGTGTCGCCCACAGACCACACCGGCGCAACCGCCCGAAACTCAAGGTTGATCCCCGCAAACGCGCCCGCCGCCGCGCACCCACTCACCAATGCCATAACCAACGCTGTTCGCATCTTGTCTCTCCTCCGCCGCTATTCGCAGCTTCGAAATCACCACGTTTCCAGGAAACGGCACGCATTCCCGTCGGGGCCTGTTCTCTCAACAAGCCCGTGGTTCCTCTCGCAGTATGAGAATGCTACTGGTGGTTCCCCGGCCGCACAAGGCCTCGCGTCCCAATTCCCGCAATTTTGTGATTTTTGACTTATATTCTCACAATTGAGAGCTTGTTACATAGACAGCCTCGCCACACCTTCAGCTTCTCCAGAGAACGACCACACCACTCCACCTTCGCTCTTTCATAGAACACCCTCGAAACACCGCCCCCACAGCACCCACGTGCATACCTATCCCCTACGTCGGGCATTGTCCTTACATTCATCTCAAAATCCCGAACAACCCCACGCTTCCACCCCCGCCCACGCCCCCACCCTTCACGCCGCCCTCAAACACCCGAAGCCACCACGCTGCTCCTCCCCCTACCACCTCCCCGAAACGCCTCACCCCCCCACGCGTAGGATCCGCTGGCACGAACCCACCACGGGAACCACGATGGACCTCCAGAAACACCTCCTCCGCTCCATGCTCTGGCTCCTCGGCCTCGCCGCCGCCGCCGGTGTCCTCGCCGTCTTCCTCTCCACCCAGATCATGGGCCGAGTCGCCGGAACCGCCCTCATCGGCGCCATCGCCCTCGCCGCCTCCATGCCCCTCTCCCGCTGGCTCGACGACCCCAAGAAGCGCCAAAGCGGCCTCATCGGCCTCGGCGGCATCCTCCTCTCCTTCGTCGTCTCCCTCACCGCCGTGTGGATCGACGTCCTCTCCACCTCCTGGCAGGTTGCAGCCCGCCTCGGACTCACCGGCGCACTGCTCGCCATTTCCGCCTGCACTATCGCCGGGATCCACGCCCTCCGCACCACCGCCGCCGGCCGCCTCGCCGCCCCCATCGGCTACTGCGGCCTCACCCTCACCACCGCGTGCTTCGTCAGCGCCCTCTGGATCAAGAGCGACGAACTCGGCCTCACCGGCCTCTACTTCCTCGCCTCCCTCGCCTGCTGCGGCTTCTGCCTCGTCGGCCTCGGCCTCGAGAACCGCCAGTGGCGCTGGATCGGCGTCCTCGCCTCCCTCGCCGCCTTCGCCCTCGCCATGGTGGGGACCTGGTTCGTCGATTCAAGGGACCCCAGCGTCTACATCCTGCTCATCACCACCGCCGGCTCAATCGCCTACGCCATCGTCATGCTCCGCCTCCCCCTCGGCGACGCCCGCTTCTGGTGCCTCTTCGCCGCGATCGGCTCCACCAGCTCCCTCGCCGGCTCCGTCAGCGCCCTCTCCTTCATCACCACCGGCTTCGACCAAGCCGGCCCCGACCTGCTCACCCGCGTCACGGGCGCCATGGCCATCCTCTCCGCCTGCAGCACCCTCGCCGCCCTCATCATCTACCGACTCAACCGCCGCCCCGGCAACCTCGCCGAGTCCGCCATAACCGTCTCCGCCCTCCAGATCGTCTGCCCCTGCTGCGGGAAAAAGGACACCGTCCCGGTCGGCGAATCCGCCTGCACCAAGTGCGGCCTCATCCTCAGCATCAAAGTCCGCGAGCCCAGCTGCGCCAAGTGCGGCTACTCCATGCTCAGCATGGGATCCGCCCCCTGCCCCGAATGTGGCTCCACCACCCGCGCCTAGCAGCCCGCATCCCAGTGCGCGAAGAACTCGATGACGTCGTCCCCATCAACGCCGCCATCCTGGTTCACATCCGCGCTCGCTTCCCCAGCATCCCAGTCCGCGAAGAACGCGATCACGTCGTCGCCGTCCACGCCTTCATCGTGGTTGTAGTCCGCCAAGCACACCGTCGGACACCCGTACAACCCGCAGAAGAACGTCAGGCTCGCCGCACCCGAAACCGACTCACCGCCCGGCGCGTTCGCATCCGCAACGAACCACTGCACGTACACCGTCTGCCCCGCCGCGACGCTCCACGCGTGCAACGGCCACAGCACCGTCGCCGTGCCCGTCCCGTTCGCCGTCACCGCATCAAGCAGCCGATCCGGCACGATCACGCCCGAAACCGGCGGATTCACCGACACGCCCAGCCGCGCCGCCGCACCCGGCGGCACACCATCAACCCCCAGCCGGAAGTCCACATTGCCCACCATCGGCGGCTGCTCCGCGATCATCGCCGGAATCACCCCACCCGTCCCCGCAACGCCCCCGCCGACCGACGCCGGCATATCCGCCGCCCGATCCGTCACCAACACCGGCCGATCAAACGGGAACGTCTCATCCCTCACGCGCGGATCCGTGAGCGCATTGCTCAGAAACGCCACGATGTCCGCCTGCTGCTGAAACGGAAGCGCAATCTGCGCGATGATCGGATCACGATTCTCCGCAAACCCCGCCGGCGCTCCCGGCGACCGCGCGTAGAACCCAACCACCTCCGTCAGCGTGCTGAACATCCCGTTGTGCATGTACGAACGCTTCAACCCGACGTTCCGCAGCCCCGGCACCTTGAACTTGCCGCGATCCGCGAACAAACCCGTGACCAACTGCCGCCCCGGATCCTCCGCCGGCGGACGCAGCCCGATCGCGCGAAACGTCGTGTCCGTAAACGTCCCGATCGTCGAACTATGGCACACGCCGCACCGCCCCGCCGGCGACGTAAACGCCACCAGCCCCGCCTGCTCCTGCGCCGTCATCGCGTTCGTATCGCCCGCGCGAAACCGATCCAACGGCGCCTGATCCGAGATCAACGTCCGCTCGTACGTCGCGATTGCCATCGCGACCCGCGCCGTCGTGATCTGCGGATCACCAAACGCCGCCTGGAACAAGTCCCCATACGACGGCCGCGTCGCCAACACCGCCGCCACATCCGGCGGAACCGACGTCGCCAGATCCAGCGGGTTCACCCGCGCCAACTTCGTCCTCACATCCGCCCACGTAATCCCCGTGTGCCCCATCTCCACATCGCTCAGCGGCGGCTCAATCGCCTGATTCTCCAACGCCCCCCAGTTGCTGATCAACACCGCATTCGTGTCCGGATCCCGGAACACCGCCGTTGCCCGCCCATCCCAAAACAACTCCGGCACCAGCGCGGCATTGATCACCGAGTTCGCCGCACGCCCCGTGATCCGCGGATTCACCCCAAACACCGGGTCCCGCTCGTAGTTCTGGCCCGCATTCGCGCGAATCACGCCCAGCGATCCCAGAATGTCGTCCGCGGTGTTCAACACCAGATCGTTGCCCGGATTCCGCGCCAGCCGCGGATCCGAACCCCCAACCTCCGGCGCGTGACACGTCCCGCAACTGACCGTGTTGTGCGACGACAACTGCTCATCCCAGAACAGGATCTTCCCCAGCACCCGCTTCGGCTCGCTGAACGGGTTCGCCGGCGGAAACACCACCGGCGGCACGGCCGCCCATGCAACAGCCCCGACCGCTGCAACGCCCGCCGCGGCCACCATCCAACGCACGCTCCGTGATCCTCCTCGCACGCGTCCTCCCGTCATTCGACCCCCAGAGTATGACACAAAGAACCCCCAAATGGAAGGCAAAATCGTACTCCGATAATGAACCCGTCCACCACCCTCACACCTTTACCGCGGCCATCCCAACCGCCGCCGTCGACCCCGCTCCACGCTCAATCATGCACGCCACCGGGTACGCGCAGTAGTCCAGACTGAACGCCCCCGCCGGCCGATGGTTCCCGCTCAAACCCAGCCCCCCAAACGGCAGCTTGCTCGACGCACCCGCCGTCCCGCAGTTCCAGTTCACGCACCCAGCCCTCACACCCGCGGCGAACAGCTCCGCCTTCGCCTCATCACGCGTGAACACCGCCGCGGCAAGCCCGTAGTCGGTCGCGTTCGCCTGCTCGATCGCCTCCTCCAGCGTCTCCACCACCGACACCCGCAGAAACGGTCCGAATACCTCCACGTCCGCGCCCGCGCCCTTCCCGCCACGCTCGAACCGACCAACCTCCATCACACCCGGAGTGATGTACCACCCCTCCATCCCCGCCGGCGCAAAGGACTCGAGCAACACGCGTCCGCCCTGCGCACGGAAGCTCCCCTGCGCCGCGAGCACGCCGTCTCGCGCCGCCGCGGTCACCATCGGCCCCATGAACACCGCGCCCTCCGGGTCCCCCACCACCAACTCCCGCGCACTCGCCACCACCGCCGCCATCACCTGCTCCGCAACCCCGCGCTGCACGATCAACCGGCGCGTACACGTACACCGCTGGCCCGTCGAGATAAACGCGCACCGCACGCACTCCGTCACCGCCTGCGCGAGGTCCGCATCGTCCAGCACCACCGCGGCGTTGTTCCCGCCCATCTCCAATGCGAGCATCCGCCCCGGCCGATCCAGGTTCGCCTCGATGATCTTGCGACCCACCGGCCACGATCCCGTGAACAGCACGCCGTCCACACCCTCGCCGCCCGCCAACCTCGACGCCGCCGCGGCGCCGCCCTGCACCACGTTCAGCACGCCCGGCGGCGCACCCGCCGCGGCAAGGGCCTCGCGGTACAGCTCCGCGAGCGCAACGCCCGTCGCCGGCGTCTTGTCGCTGGGCTTAAAGACCACCGTGTTCCCCATCGCGAGCGCCGGCACGATGTGGCCGTTGGGCAGGTGAGCGGGAAAGTTGAACGGCCCGATCACCGCCATCACCCCGTGCGGCTCGAACCTCGTCCTCGCCCACTTCGTGCCCCCGAGCGCGAACTCGCCGCCCGTGACACGCGAGAGTCCACCACCCGGCGTGGCATCGAGCGTGATCTCGATCTTCGCGGCGATCAAGCCCGCCTCCGCCTTCGCGTCCCACGACGGCTTGCCGGTCTCCTCGCGGATCACGCGCGCGAGGTCGTCCACCTTCGCGGCGGCGAGCTTCGCGACCTCGCGGAGCACCGCCGCGCGTCGCTCGAAGGACCAGGACTTCCACACCGCCAGCGCGGCGCGGGCCGCCATGATCGCGCGTTCAACCTCCGCGGGAGTGGCCTCGTGCCAGGTGAACGCCACCGCTCCGGGGTGCGCGGGATTGCGGGCCTCAACCGCGCGGCCACCGCCAACCTCGTACTCGCCGGAGATCAGCTGCGAACGGATGGTGCTCATGTCGTCGTCCTGACTGTGGACAAGGGCCGCTACTTCTTGCGGCGGGTCTTCGCCTTGGGCTTCTGCACCGGCGCAGCCTTCTCCGCCGGCACGATGAACTGCTTGAGCGAGGTCGCCCCGGCATCTGCACCGGCCGACGCTTCCAGCAGCGCCATCGACGCCTTCGAGACTCGGATCGTCTTCCCGTCGAACGTGAACGCGCACTCGACCGCGCGGAACTCGCCGTCCTCGTGCAGCACGCTCACGATGCCGTGGTCGTCGCACCGCTCGTCGGTCACCGCACGCCCGAGAGCCGCGGAGACGGTGGACTTCACGAGCGAGATGTCGTCGGTGTTCGCATCAAGGTGCGGGCCGCCGTCGAACGGATCGACCATGCCCCGGAACTTGAACCCCAGGTTCTCAAGCAACCGGCGCGCGGGCAGCGTCTCGCGGGAAACCACGCCGATCACGTTCTGCACCTCGAGGGGGAAGAGCGTGAGGTACACGACGTCCTTCGGGAGCAGCTCGTCGATGAACTTGCGGTTGTGCTGGCAGAACCGGTCCGCCTCCGCGAACTTCACCGGGATGAACTTGCGGCCGAAGTGATCCCAGAAGATGTTGTCGCCGTCGCTGTTCACCGGCCCCATCATCTCGGCCAGCATCCGGTGAGAGAACCGGTCGCGGAACCGGCCCACGAAGTGGAAGCGGATGAACGACAGCAACCGACCCGGTCGCGCCTTGTGGCCGCGATGGCTCGGCTGCAGGATCAGCCCGCCGAGTTCGCTCGGACCGCTCTCGTCGCCGTAGAGCTGCGCCACGGTGTGCGAGGTCCCCTGGCCGAGCTGCTCGCTGTGGAACCGACGCTTGTCGAGTTTCAGCGACCAGTTCGGATTCCCGGGGCCACCCTGGTGCGCACGAACCTGCGACGTCCCCACCGGGCTCGAGGTTTCGATCTCCTCGATCACGAACATGAAGAAGTCCGAGTCCCGGTCCATCGCCGCCATGCCGCCCGACCCGCCCGTCGACGTACGCCGGCGACCGCCCGACTCCTCCACGTCAACGCCCGCGGCCTGCTTGAAGCACCGCTCCGAGAGTTGGATCTTCTCCGTCAGCGCCTGCTCACTGGGCGGCAGATTGATGAAGTACACCATCCGCGCCAGCTTCGCGAGCGTCGGTACGTCCTTGACCTTTGCTTGGCGAACGACGAACATGCCCGGCTCCGTGGGATGTCACCAGTATACAGAGTTTTCGGACCTGGGGCGACGGGCCCTTATTCGGGCTTGCCGCCGGCCATGTCGTAGATCCAGCTGTCGCCCGCGCGGCTCCAGTTCAGGACCTCGCCCGCACCGAAGAACAGCTTGAGCTCACGCTCGGCCGCTTCCGGGCTGTCGGAGCCGTGGATCAGGTTGAAGCTGTTCGACACGCCGAAGTCGCCGCGGATCGTCCCGGGGTTGGCCTTGCTGCCGAAGGTCGCGCCCATCATGTTGCGGGCGATCGTGATCGCGCCGTTGCCGCGGATCGCGAGCACCAGCACCGGGCTGGAGGTCATGAACTTCACGAGCCCCGCGTAGAACGACCGGGCCTGGTGGGCCTCGTAGTGGGTCGCGGCCAGCTGCTGCGAGATCTGCATAAGCTTGCAGCCAACGACCTGAAGGCCCTTGTCCTCGAAACGGCTGATGATCTTGCCCATCAGGCCACGCTGAACGGCGTCGGGCTTGAGAATGATGAGGGTGGTTTCCATGGATCGTGCTCCTCGATTGGTTCGTGTTCGGGTACTGTGATTGGGACGGAAGAATAGGCCTTAGGCAGCGGAGTTTCCGGCATGGCGGACTCGTCGATCGGCATCATGGTGAACGGCTCCGAGCGCCGGGTCGTGCCGGGCACCACCCTGCGGACCCTCATCGCCGACCTGGGCCTCACCGGCCAGCCTGTCGCCGCGGAGGTCAACAAGGCCGTTGTCCCCTTCCGCCGGCACGCCGAGCACCAGCTCGCCGAGGGCGACCGCGTCGAGCTCGTAACCCTCGTGGGGGGCGGATGAAACCGGGGACGGCGACATGGCGACCCGGGTGGGGATGGCCGTACGCTGGCCTCACGCTCCTCTGCGTCCTCGCCTTCTGGCCCGCGGTGAACGCCGGGTTCTCCGACTTCGACGACCACGGCTTCTTGCTCGAGACCAACCACTGGCGCGGCCTTTCGCCCGCGAGGCTTATCGACATCTTCACCACCATGCGCCTCGGCCACTACCAGCCGCTGACGTACCTCACCCACGCCGTCGAGTACACGCTCTTCGGGCTCAACCCCGCGGTGTTCCACGTCACCAACATCCTGCTCCACTGCCTGAGCGCGTGCCTGGTCGCCAGGATCGCGGCACGCGCCATCGAGCTGTGGCGGCCGCAGACGCTCCCGCTTCACGCCGAGTGCGCAGGGTTCATCGCCGCCGTGCTCTGGGCCGTGCACCCGCTGCGGGCCGAGAGTGTCGCGTGGATCACCGAGCGGCGCGATGTACTCTCCGGTGCGCTGCTGCTGGGCGCGGTCGTCGCGTACCTGCATGTGCCGAACCGTCGCGCGTACCGCTGGACGCTCGCGTTGCTCGCACTCTCGCTCCTGAGCAAGGCGTGGGGCATGACGTTCTTCGCGGTCGCCCTGCTGCTCGACGTGTGCCCCTTGCGGCGGCTTCCGCTGCAGTTCTGGCGCTGGACGCGGGCCGAGTATCGACCGGTGCTGGTTGAGAAGCTGCCGATGCTCGCGCTGGGCGCCGTCTTCGGGTTCATCGCCGCGAAGGCCGTCGCCGAGCCGAGCGAGGACACGGTCAAGACCATCGCCGACTGGGGCGTGGTCGAACGTATCTGCCAAGCGTGCTACGGGCTGGTGTTCTACGTGCGGAAGACGCTGCTGCCCTTCAACCTCGCCGCGCTGTACGAGTTGCCCCGCGCCGCGGCTCCGTCCGAGCCCCGCTTCGCGCTCGCGATCGGCTTGGTGTGCATCGCCGGTGCCGCGCTGCTGTGGGCGGCGATCAAGGGGACTTCGCGTGGGGTCGCGATCTTCATTGGCTTTGCGCTGTACGCGGTCGTCGTCTCGCCGGTGTTGGGGCTGACGCAAGCCGGTATCCAGCTCGTCGCGGACCGCTACGCCTACCTCTCCACGATCCCGCTCTTCGTGCTGATCGCGGGCGCAGCGATCAAGTCGCTGGACCCGTCGAAGAAGCACCACTCCACGCCGCTGGTGGGTGCTCTGATCGTGGCCATGATCGCGTCGAACCTGACACGAACGTACAGCGAGCGATGGAGCGATACTCGCGCTCTGTGGGAGGCCGCCTTCGCCGCGGGGCAGGATGGCCCCGTGCTCCGCAACTTCTACGGCCGACAGCTCGAGAAGGCGAAGGAGTTCACCAAGGCCGAGGAGGCGTACCGCGCGAGCCTCGCTGTTGTGCCGGAGTACGGCGACAGTTGGTTCGGGCTCGGCAACGCCCTGCGCTCGCAGCGACGACTCGACGAGGCGTTCGCCGCGTACGAGAGCGCGGCACGGTTCATGGCCGATCCCGTACCCGCGTACGTGGCTCGCGGCCTGATGCGAGTCTCCGACCAGAGCCGGCCCGATCTCGCGGTTGCCGAGTTCGCCGAAGCCGTGCGCCTCACGGAGGAACGGGGCAACCCGTCCCGCACCGGCGGGGCGTATCTGCTGCTGGCCGCGGCGTACGGCGAGTCCGGGGACGATGCCCGGGCGGTGGAATGGCTGAAGCGTGCCGTCGAGTTCGACGACACGCGAGAGCGTGCTGCGCAGCATCTTCGTGACCTTGGCGTGAGGTGAATCGGGTTACTGCTTGCTGAGCTTCTCCGACAGGGCGCGGCGCCAGCCGCCCACGGTCCACGCGACGTCGCGCGTGGGGTTAGCCGAGAGGAGTCGCTCGAACTCGTTCATGGCGCGTTCGTCGGCGAGTTCGGTGAGCGCCTGGCCCGCGGCGAGGCGGGTGCGGATCTCGGGGGAGTTGAGCATGCTCACGAGCGCGGTGTACGCAGCGTTGCGGTCCGCGGACGCGAACTGGACGATCGTGGTCGCGGCCCTGGCGCGGGTGCGCGGGAGGCTCGAGGGACCGGAGAGCTTGATGGCCGCGGCGAGGGCCTCGCGTCCGCCCCGGGCGCTGATGGCGTCGAGCGCGGCGACGCGCATGCCGTCTTCCTGCGAGTCGCTCTGCATGGCCTGGTCGATGATGGCGTCGGCGTGCGGGGTTGCGAGGGCGCCGACCGCGCGGGTTGCCGCGGCGCGGACCTTCTGGCTGGGGTCGCGGGTCGCGAGGGCTTCGATGATCGGGGCGACGGACGCGGCGCCGGCGGCGTCGAGGCGGTTGTCCTTCTGGAGGCGGGAGAGTTGATCGGCGGCGGCTTCGCGGACTTCCCAGCGGTCGATCTCTGGGCTGAGGAACGGCGTGAGCTGCGCGAGAGAGCACGTGGCGCCGAGCGTACGGATCGCGGCGACCCGGAGCGGCACGGCCTGGGAAACGTCGGCGGCGATTGCACCGGCGGTGGCGGCGAACTCGGTGTCGCGTGCGTTCTCGAGAGCGCGGAGCGCGACGATTCGGGCGGGAAGCGGGAGCGTGCTGGACGCCTGCGCACGCCAGGCCTCGGGCGACTGCTCGAGGTTCATCTCGGCGAGGAGCGCGAGGGTGGGATCGAGCGCGACGAAGGTCGGCTTCGTGGCGCAGGGAATCTTGACGGAGCGCGTACGGCCGGTGACGGCGATGCGTTCGATCTTCTGCGGAGATCCCGAACCACCGAGGACCATCGGGAGCGCGAACTCGAAGGCGGGGTTGTCCGCGTCGATCTGCTGTGTCTGCGTGATATCGACGGTGAGTTCGCCGTTCTCCCACGAAGTCTTGACGCTAAGGCGGGGAATGCCGGGGCGTTCGACCCACTGGCGGAAGAACTGCCGGAGGTCTTTGCCCGAGACGTCTTCGAGCGCGGTGCGGAGGTCGGTGGATTCGGCGGTCTTGAGGGCGCGGCGTTCGATGAAGAGCTTGACGCCCTTGAAGAACAGATCATCGCCGAGGCCGACGCGGAGCATGTGCAGCACGCTCGCGCCCTTCCCGTAGGGATTGGCAGCGCGCCGGAAGGGTTCCCACGGGTGGCCGTAGACCTTGGAAGCCATGCCGTTGCCCTGGGGCGCGGGGATCCGATCGGCGGCGAGGACTCCGTCGAAGTTGCCTCGGATCGAGGCGAAGTAGGCGTTGGGACCGTCGCGGTGCTCGAACCAGAGCGAGGTGAAGTACGTGGCAAAGCCCTCGTTGAGCCAGATGTGCTCCCAAGAGTTGCAGGTGACCAGGTCACCGAACCACTGGTGGGCGAGTTCGTGCGAGATCAGCCCGTCCATGTCGTGATCGAGCTGGGCGTCGCGGGCGATGATCGACGACTCGTGGAGCGTGGTGCAGGAGGTGTTCTCCATGCCGCCTGCTCCGAAGTTCCAGACGACGGACTGGGCGTACTTATCCCAGGGGTACGCGTGGCCGGTCAGCTTCTCGAAGAGCGTGACCATGTCCTTGGTGCGGCCGAAGGTGCCGGCGACGTCGTACTTGCGGCCGAGGGGCGCGTAGACGGGCATGGGGAGTTCGCGGGTGCCGACGTCGACGATGTCGAACTTGCCGACGACCATCGAGACGAGGTAGTTGACGTGGGGCTTGTCCTGGATCCAGTGGAAGCGAGAGACTTCGCCGGAGGTGGCGCGGGATTCGAGGCGGCCGTTGGACAGGACCTCGTAGCCCTTGGGGACGTTCACGATCAGCTCGGTCGCGAGACGTTCGTTGGGGAAGTCGAGGCAGGGGAACCAGTATGAGTTGGTTTCGGGTTGGCCCTGCGTGTGGATCTGCGCGGGGCGGCCGGGCCACGCGGGGGACTCGGGGGTCCAGATGAGGCCGAGCTGCGGCGACTCCACGCGGTAGTTGGTGGTGATGGTCGCGGTCTCGCCGGGCTTGAGCGCGGGGGAGAACGAGAGCGTGAGGTGGCCATCCTCCTGCGTGAAGGAGACGTCGCGTCCTTCGGCGGTGACGGCGGTCACGACGAGGCCGACGGCGTTGAGCTGGATCTTGGGCACGTCGCGGAGGCCGAGGGTCGAGACGGTGAGGCGCTGCACACCCGCGAGCTTGGGCGTGTTCATGTCGGCGATGGTGAGTTCGAGCACCATGCGCTGCGCATCGACGAGGCGGTGCGGCGGGAAGTTGCGGAGGTTGCGGCCGGTGTCGGGGTCGAATCCGGCGGGTGCGCGCGATGCGGGCACCAGGAGCAACTTCGAGTGGAGGCACTCGTTCTCACCCGCGAAAGCGGGGGTCAGCGCGAGGCCGGCGGCGAGCAGAAGGGCGGTGGTTCTCATCGGGTAGCTCCTTCGCCGAGCGCGAGCGAGCGGACGGGTGAAGCGTTGCGGAGGGCGAGGATCCACCGGCGAGCGGTGGAAGCGATGCGGGATCGCAGGAGCGATTCCGCGGCGACGAGGCGGACTTCGGGGGGAACGTCGGCACGCGCTGCCGCGCGGGCGAGGGCGAGACGGGCGGCGTCGGAGTCGATGGAGGCGAGGGCCTCGGCGGCATCGACGGCGGCGAAGAGCGTGGGCGGGGCTTCGAGTTCGTTGATCCACATGGCGAGGGGCTTGGTGACCTCGGTGCGGGCGAAGACGGTGACGTTGGGATCGACGGTGACCTGCTCGGGCTTGCCCTTCACGCGGAACTCGGCGCTGGCCTCGCGGGTGTCGATGTCGATGGACTCCCACTGCACGGAGCCGTCGGCGTGGGTGATGCGGATGGGGAGCGTGAAGGCGTAGGCTGGGTTGAGGTAGTCGATGGTCTGGGCCTGGGTGACGCTGACCTTGAGAAGACCGTCGGCCTCGATGTGTTCGAGGTCGATCTTGAGCTGGGCGAGGCCGGGACGGAGGACCCACTGCTCGAAGAAGCGTTCGAGGGATTCGCCGCTGACCTCTTCGACGGCGCGGCGGAAGTCGTCGGTGTCGACGAGGCCTCGCTCCTTGTTCTCGTTGATGTAGTGGCGTGCCGCGGCGAGGAAGGTGTCGGCGCCGAGGCGTTGGCGGAGCATGTGGAGGATGACGGTGCCCTTGCTGTAGACGTCGTCGGTCCGGCTGAAGAGTTTGTCGGGGTCGGAGTAGCGGTTGGTGACCATGGCGGGCGTGCGTGGCGCGGAGGCCCGGTTGTTGTTGCGCTGGGCGCGGACGCTGCTGAGCACGGCCCGCTGGTAGGCGCGGGTGGGGTCTTCGTTGGCCTTGCGGGCGAGGTCTTCGCGCCAGAGGGCTTCTGAGAAGCTGGCCCAGCCCTCGTTGAGCCACAAGTGTTCCCAGCCGTCGCAGGTGAGGAGATCGCCGAACCACTGGTGGGCGAGTTCGTGGGCGATGAGGTCGTCCTGGTCGGCGTCGGCGCTCACCGCGACGGAGTCGTAGAGGGAAGTGGCGGAGGTGTTCTCCATTCCACCGGCGGCGAAGTCGCGGACGCAGGCCTGCGCGTACTTGTCCCACGGGTAGGGTTCGTCGTAGATCCTCTCGAAGAACGTGACCATGTCGGGCGTGCGGGCGAAGATCTTGCGGACGTTCTCTTCGCGTCCCTTGTCGACGTAGACGGGCATGGGCAGGCCGGGGCGGGCGGTGTCGGGCCCGCCGATCTCAACGACGGCGAACTTGCCGACGACGAGGGTCACGAGGTAGTTGACGTGCGGCTTGTCCTGGAGCCAGTGCCAGCGTGCGCGGCCGCCGTCGGCGCGGCGGTCAACCAAGCGGCCGTTGGAGAGGACTTCGTAGCCGTCTTCGATGTTGACGATGAGCTCGGTGGTGAGGCGGTCGTTGGGGAAGTCGTGGCAGATGAACCAGCGGCTGTTCTCGTCGGCCTCGCCCTGGCTGTGTATCTGCGGGAACTTGCGGGTCTCGCTGCGGGCGCTGTCGCGGCCTTTGGACCACGTGAGGCCTTCGCCCTTGTCGCCGGAGAAGTCGAGCGTGTAGATGAACTCGAGCTCGACGGTTTCGCCGAGGGCGATTGCGCGGGGGAGGGTGATGAAGAGGTCGGGGCGATCGGCGCGGAACTCACAGGGCGTGCGTTGGCCTCCGGCGATGAGCGTGACGGAGGAGATGTCCTGCTTCTTCGCGGAGAGGCGGAGTTCGGATCGGGCGGTGCCGATGGGCGTGATGCGGAGCGTCTCGACCGCGCTGAGGTTGGCCGACTGCATGTCGGGGATGGTCAGTTCCAGCCGCATGTGGAGGTGATCGAAGGGCCGATCGGGGGGCCAGTAGGCGACTTCGCGGCCGTCCTCGTCGATGCGAGGATCGGGCTTGGGTGCTTCGGACTGTTCCTGTCCGAGGCACAGCGAGGCGGCGGCGAGGAGCGCGACGATAGCGGGATGGCCCGTGCTTGGCATGGTGGAGGGTAGACGCCCGGTAAGTCGCGGGGCGGCATTGGGGAGGCTTCCACAAGGGGTTATGATCGGGGCATGCACACACGAGCACTCCTGTTGGTGGTGGCGTCATTGGCTTCCGCGGCTTTCGGGCAGATCGATTTCGCGTCGCTTGGCGCGGAGATGGTCGACGTTCGTTCGGTCTCGCGGTGGCCGGAGCACGCGTACACGACGCGGCAGTTCTCGAGCTACGACCGGGCGTCGACATCGGCTGATGCGGCGGGCACGTGGTTCGCCAACAACGACGTCAACCAGTTCATTCGCATGGAGGAGGTTTCGGTTGACGGCAAGACCCGCAAGGAGTGGGTCATGGCGGAGGCCGACGGGCCGGGCGCGATCGTTCGGATCTGGACGCCGAACCCCAAGGGCGTGCTCCGCGTGTACGTGGACGGCGCCCCGGCGCCGGTGATCGAGGGCTCGATGGAGAAGCTGTTGGCGGGGAAGAGCTTCGTGGGTGAACCGCTGGCGCAGACGCAGTCGCGCGGGTGGAACCTGTACCTGCCGATCCCGTACGCGAAGAGCGTGAAGGTGACGACGGATCAGCCGGGGAGCTACTACCACGTGAACTACCGCACCTACGGCGCGGGGGTTGTGGTGAACTCCGTGACGAAGGATGAACTGGCGGGGGCGAAGTCGCTGATCGACGGGTGGAACGCCGCGCTCAACGCGGGAACGCCCGTGCCCGCGGCATCTTCGGCTGGTGGCACGGTGCTGGCGAAGGGTGCCTCGGCGGAGTTGACGGCGTCGGGCGAGGGGGCCGTGACGGGGTTCACGGTGTCGGTGAAGTCGGCGAACATGGCGGGCGCGTTGCGGTCGCTGGTGGTGGTCGGGGAGTTCGATGGCGCGCAGACGATCTGGTGCCCGCTGGGGGACTTCTTCGGAACGGGTGTTGCGCAGAATCACGTGAAGGACTGGTACCGGGCGTCGGGCGAGGGCGCGACGTTCACGGCGCGATGGGTGATGCCGTACAAGTCGGCGGCGAAGCTGAGGGTGATGAACCTGGGCGATGCGACGGCGGAGGTCGCGGCGGGCTGGACGACGCAGGCGATGAAGTGGGACGATCGTTCGATGCACTTTCACGCGGCGTGGCACGGGGAGATGGGGATCAAGACCGAGCGTGCCAAGGGAACGAGGGACTGGAACTACGCGACGATCAAGGGCAAGGGCGTGCTGGTGGGTGACAACCTGTCGGTGTTCAACCCGGTGGCGCTGTGGTGGGGCGAGGGGGACGAGAAGATCTACGTGGACGGCGAGGCGTTCCCGTCGCACTTCGGCACGGGGACGGAGGACTACTACGGCTACGGGTGGTGCGATCCGACGCCGTTCCAGCACCCGTTCCACGGGCAGGCGATGTGCGAGGGGTACAAGGGGAAGGGTGCGAGTTCCAACAACCGAGGACACACGTTCCTGAGCCGCGTGCGGTCGCTCGACGCGATCCCGTTTGAGAAGGAACTGCGGTTCGACATGGAGGTGTGGCACTGGCTGGCGTGCTCGGTGGACTACGCGGCGACGGTGTACTTCTACGCGATGCCGGGGGCGACGACGAACAGGGAACCGCAGCCGGAGGTGGCCGTGGTGTTGCCTCGGGTTGTGCCGCCGCCGATGAAGATCGCGGGTGCGATTGAGTGCGAGTCGCTGACTCCGACGTGGAAGTCGGAGGGGACGGGGGTTGTGGTGCAGGACCTCGCGGGGATCGGCGACGGTGAGTGGAGCCACGATCTGCAGTTGTGGGTGCAGGGGCGGGCGATTGGGGACTTTGTGGAGTTGGCGATTCCGGCGTCGCGGTCGGGGCAGACGCGGGTGATTCTGTACGCCACGAAGAGCTGGGACTACGGGATCGTGCGGTTCTTCGTGAACGGCGCGCGGGCGGGGACCGACATCGACATGTACAGCGGCGAGACTGGGCGGGTGATCCCGACCGGGCCGATCGATCTCGGGTTGCACACGCCGAAGGCGGGGAAGATCACGCTGCGCGCGGAGGTTGTGGGCGGGAACTCCAACTCGACGGGCTCGCGGTCGTACTTCGGGCTCGACTGCGTGGAGCTGAGGTCCCCCACCGCCGATGAAACGCCGAAGCCGTAACGCGGGCGTCAGGCGCAGCCGGCGAGTGCCTGAAGCATGCGTGCCGCGGAGGTTCGAATGTTCGCCGGCGTGGGCGTGAGGGGCGCGACGGCGGGATCGAACGCGGGCATCGGCGATTCGGCGGGTTCCTCGCGCGGGGTGGTGGCGCGCGGGGTGGGCGGGGGGAGATGCACCTTTCGCAGGAACTCGGCGGCGCGCCGGGTGGAGTCCAGGGCGCGGCGGCGGCGGTCGATATCGAGCGCAGAAGCGTCGGGCGCGAGCGGGGGGAACTGCGCGAACTGGCGGAGGATCGATTCCGCAGCGCCGCCGGCAACGATCGACACGCGGCGCTTGATGAAGGCTTCTACGCGGGCGATCGCGGTGACGACGAAGGGCTGCGCGGCGAAGTCCATCACGTCGAGCGTGGCCGCGCCGAGCTGGCGGGCGATACTCGCCGGGGTTTGGGTGCCGTCGAAGTAGAGTTCGAGGAACGCGTCGAGGTCGATGGTCGTGGTTGTTGTATTCATGTTGACAACGTAACGGCCCGGTGCGTGGAGGCAAGGGGGTGGTGCGAAGCAGTCGCGGCGCCACTGCCAACCTGTTGTCAGTTTGGTCTTTCGAACCCGTGGGTTTTGCGGGGCGTGGCGGTGCCGAATCTGCGCTTCTCGGACGTTGCGATGGGGAGAATCAGGCACGGACGCGGCGGAGGGCGAGGATGAGTTCGACCTGGCCGGTGGGGCAACCGGTTTCGCGTGCGATGTCGATGGGAGAGCGGCCGGCGTCGGCGAGGGCGTGGATGCGAGCGTGGAGCGGGTCTTTGGGTTCGACAAGGACCGACGGGGCCGATGGCATGGAGCGGAGGGTGGCGATGCGTTCGTCTGCCGCGGCGATGAGGGATTCGAGATCGGCGGCGCGGCGGTCGAGTTGGGCGATGAGGTCGCGGGTGATGTGGTTGAGTTCGTCGGCGTGGGCGTCGGGCTTTGGTGCTTGCGGAGACTGGAGTTTGGCGGCGTGGCGGCGGAGGGCGAAGGCGGCGACGACGATGGCGGCGATGAGTGTGGCGGAGATGGCCCACTGGGAGGAGGACATGCCGGGCGGGGCGTCTGGGAGTGGGCGGGGCTCGAGGGACTTGGACTCGGGGACGGTTTGCATGGGTGGTTGTGGCGTTACCGTATCATGCGAGCGTGAGCGGTGCACGGGAACATGATGGGCTGCGAGAAGCGGTGCGGCGTGAGCCTGCAGCGCGGCAGGTACTGCGCGCGTGGAGGCGGCTCACGGGGGGTGATGGGGTGACGGTGGTGGCGTGCTCGGGGGGCGCGGATTCGACGGCCTTGCTGCTGGCGCTGTGGGGGGCAACGTCGCGTGTGGTTGCGGCGCATGTGGTGCACGACATGCGGTCGCGTGAGGAGAGCGAGCGTGATCGGGATTGGGTTGCGGGGTTCGCGGCGCGGCTCGGTGTGGCGTTTGTGAGCGAGGGGGTCGCGGCGCGGGCGCTCGGCGGGAATCTGGAGGCGGCGTGTCGGAAGGCGCGGTATGCGGCGCTGGCGCGGATGGCGGCGGAGACAGGGGCGGCATGGGTGGCGACGGGGCATCACGCGGGGGATCAGGCGGAGACGGTGCTGATGCGGCTGATGCGTGGAGCGGGGCCGCGCGGGCTGGGAGGGATGCGGGCGAAGCGGGTGTTGAGCGTGGAGCCTCGGGTGGTGCAGGTGCGGCCTGCGCTGGGCGTGGAGCCGGCGGACTTGAAGGGCATGTGCACGAGGCTCGGGGTGGCGTGGGTTGAGGACGCGACGAACGCGGATGTGACGCGGGTTCGAGCGGCCGTGAGGCACGGGGTGTTGCCGGCGTTGGTGGGGATCTCGCCTCGTGTGATGGAGCGAATCGGGGTTGCAGCGGAGTTGTGCGCGGAGAGCGCGGCGGTGGTGCGTGGGGTGGCGGAGGCGGCGCTGGCGAAGGGCGTGCGGGAGGCGGGAGGCGTGGTGTTTGGGCGTGCGGAGATGCGGGCGTTGCCGGCGGTTGTGGTTGGGGAGTGTGTGCGGATGGCGGCGGAGCGTGAGGGGCGGCGGGATCGGCTTTCGTGGCGGGTGGTGAGGCCGGTGGCGGAGGCGATTCGGGATGGAAAGGAGCACCGACGGGAGTTCCGGGTTGGGTCGTCTTGGTGTGTGGTGGACGCGGCGCGTATCCTGATTCGGGCGCACGAGGAGATTGAACGATGAGCACGCAGAGCATTGGCGTTGACGAGTACCGGGTTCGGCGCGAGCGCGTGCTCGCGGAGTTGAACGGCGCGATCGGCCTGGTCGCGGCGGGAGACGCGGGCGGGGGGCTTCACGGCGTGTACAAGCCCGACAGCCATTTCGCGTATCTGACGGGGATCACGGCGGAACCGGGCGCGGCGGTGCTGTTTGACCCGGGGGCGGAGGATCCCAAGCGGCGGACGATTCTGTTTCTGAAGCCGCTCGCGCCGGAGGTTGAGGCGTGGGACGGGCTGCGGGATCCGATCTCGGCGCAGCTCAAGGCGAAGCACGGGTTCGACACGATCATGCGGACGACGCTGCTGCCTCGGATGCTGACGGCGTCGGCGCGGCTGCGGAAGCGGATGGCGTGTCTGCACTCGTTTGCGGTGTACGACGCTGCGGTTTCGGCGGATCTGGCGGCGTTTCGCAAGGTGAGCGAGCGGGTGCTGGGGTGCGCGATCGAGGATCGGACGAACATGCTGCCGGCGATGCGGGCGGTGAAGTCCGGCAATGAGCTGGCGCTGATGCGGAAGGCGATCGAGATCACGGCCGATGCGTACGCGAAGGCGCGGGGCGTGATAAAGGCGGGGGTCAACGAGCGGGACGTGCAGCGTGCGCTGGAGCAGGAGTGGTTTGGGAAGGGTGCTTCGGGGAACGCGTACAACCCGATCGTGGGCGCGGGGAAGAACTCGACCGTGCTGCACTACAACCACAACAACCAGGAGATGCGGGCGGGGGATGTGCTGCTGATCGACGCGGCAGCGGCGTTTGGCGGGTACTGCGCGGACATCACGCGGACGTACCCGATCGACGGGAAGTTCACGCCGCGGCAGCGCGAGGTGTACTCGCTGGTGCTCGAGGCGCAGATCGCGTCGATCGAGGCGGCGAAACCGGGCGCGTTGATCCACGAGGTGGACGAGGCGTCACGGAAGGTGTTCCGGAAGGCGGGGGTTGAGGACTACTACATCCACGGGATCGGGCACCAGTTGGGGATGGATGTCCACGACGCGACGCCGGATGGGGCGTACGTGCCGGGGATGGTGACGACGATCGAGCCGGGGCTGTACTTCCCGGACGAGGGGTTGGGCGTGCGGATCGAGGACGACATCCTGATCACGGCGAATGGCAACGAGAATCTGTCGAAGCAGATTCCGAAGTCGCTCAGTGAGATTGAGGGCTGATTAGAGCAGGACGCGGACGAGGGTTTCGACGACCATTGCGCCCATGATGAGGGGGAGGTGCGCGATGGAGAAGAAGAAGACCGCGCGGGCTTCGGCGCGGGTGCGGCCGCGGACGAGTTGATAGGCGAGGGTGCAGAAGACGCCGGCGGTGACGCCGGCGATGGCGATGTAGACCCAGCCGAGTTGGACGGGGAGGAGCCATGCGGGGGCGAGGGTTGCGGGGATGAGCAGGAGGGTCCAGCGGATGACGGTGGAGGCGGTGCGGCGTTCGCCGTCTTCAACGACGGGGAGGACCTTGTAGCCGCCCTTGGCGTAGTCGTCGCGGTACATCCAGGCGATGGCGAGGAAGTGCGGGATCTGCCAGACGAACATGAGGGTGAAGAGGGACCAGCCGCCCCAGCGCGTGAGTTCGGCGAGGGGCGAGCCTTCGGCGGCGGCGACCCAACCGATGAGGGGCGGAAGTGCACCGGGGATCGCGCCGACGAGGGTCGAGAGCGTGGTGCGGGGCTTCATGGGGGTGTAGATGAAGACGTAGACGAGGACGCAGGTGGCGGAGATTGCCGCGGCGACCCAGTTGGTGAGCAGGGCGAGCACGAGAACGCCGACGACGGAGAGGGCGATTCCGGAGGAGAGGACGGCGAAGGGGGTCGCGCGGCCGGAGGGGAGCGGGCGGTTGCGGGTGCGATCCATCAGGGCATCGCGGTCGGCTTCCATCCACTGGTTGATGGCGTTGGCGCCGGCGGCGGAGAGGGCGGTGCCGGCCATGCAGGAGAGGCCGATGACGAGGAGCTCGGTGAGCTTCCAGGTTCGCGCGCTGGCGGCGAGCACGAAGCCGACGGTGGATGTGACAGTGACCAAGCGGGTGATGCCGGGCTTGGTGGCTTCGATGAGAGGACCGAGGAGCGAGGCCGGTTTGGCCTGGGCTCGGGCGTCTTCGGACAGAGGAATGCCGCTGGCGAGTCTTGCCACCTCGTCACCTCGAAAGAGCCGGTGAGGCTCGTGCGGGAAAGTACCACAAGTTCCGGTCGGACAGGAATACTAGGCGGCTGTTTGGCCGCATTCCGGGCATGTGGCGGAGGGGGGTAGGCCGGAGCGGTCGTAGGAGCAGGCGGGGCAGAGGGAGGGGGGATTTCGGCGGCGGAGGAGGCGGGCGGCGGCGCCGAGGGCGAGGGAGGCGAGGGCGGGGGGCGCGAGGGGGTACCAGTGGAAGCGTTGGATCCAGGTTCCTTGGCGAGCGGGACGTAAGCGCCGCGGCTGCCAGTCTTTCCAACTCAAGTTCCAGGAGATCTCGAAGTCGATACGGCGGCTGCCGGTGAACTGAGTGGCGTAGGTGCCGGTGGGGATGACCCAGGCGAGTTCTCCGCCGCGGAGCCAGATCTGGCGGCCGCCGGGGAGGGTGAGTTTGGGGAGGGTGAAGAGGGAGAGGAGGAAGAGGGCAGCGAGAAGCGCACCGAGGGTGAGGAGGGTGGTGGCGAAGGGTTTGGAGCGGAGGAAGTTCACGGGAACCTAAGTGGTGTGAGAAAGTCGAACGAGGGTGCCGCAATAGGGGAGCGGGCGGTTCGTTATGATCGGTCGAGCGGCGGTGCCGCCACACGAAAGGAATGTACACAGATGGCTTCGAAGATGATGCGCGCGTTTGCGGTTCCCGCCCTGGTTTTGACGACTGCCGCGGGTTTGGCGTGGTCGTTCCAGCCCGAGTCTCCTGGGCAGCGGCAAGGCGGTCAGCCTGGTGGGCAGCCGGGCGAGCGTGGCGGGGGCGGCGGGCGGGGCGGCGAAGGGCGTGGCGCGAGTGTTGAGGGGGCGATGAAGACGATGGGGCGGCCGCTGAAGACGCTGCGTGCGCAGATCACGGATGCGTCGAAGAAGGACGAGAACCTTCAGATGATCAACGACATGCAGCGTGGCGCCGTGATGGCGAAGGGCGCGAAGCTGAGCGACAAGGTGCTGGAGAAGGGCGCGGACGCGAAGGCGAAGGCGGAGATGGCGAAGGATTACCGCCGGCACATGCTGGCGTTGACGAAGACGCTGCTCGAGGTTGAGACGCTGTTGCTGGACGACAAGTTGGAGGAGGCGAAGGCCGAGCTCGAGAAGGCGGTCAAGATGCGTGACGAGGGCCACAAGAAGATGGGTGTGGACGACGAGTGATTCGCCTGCTGCGATGACGAACCAGAGCCGGGGCTCCGCGGGGGGCCCCGGTTTGCTTTTTGGGGAGTGGAAGCGGAGGTTTGGGAGCGGGTGGTCGGGTGGGTGCGAGGGGTTTAGGATTCCGCCGCACGCACCCTTGGAGCACGCCATGCCGTTTTACGTCAAGCTGGGCACACTTCCGAAGAAGCGCCACGTTCAGTTCCGCCGACCGGACGGGGCGTTGTATTCGGAAGAGCTCTTCGGAACGGAGGGGTTTTCCGGCCCGACGTCGACGATGTACCACATCCATCCGCCGACCCAGGTGACCGGCTGGAAGCGTCTGTACTCCACGAAAGTGGAGTACGTCGAGCAGGAGGTGATGCGGATGCGCCACCTCAAGACCGCGGCCCAGAAGGCTTCGGGAGATCCCGTCACCGGGCGGGTCGTGCTCTTTGGCAACAGCGACTGCGAGATCGCGACCTGTGTGCCGGCCGAGCCGATGAACTACCACTTCAAGAACGGCCAGGGCGATGAGTGCCTCTTCATCCACTTCGGATCAGGACGGGTGCACACGCTCATGGGCTCGCTGAAGTTTGGGCCCAAGGACTACATCATCCTGCCCAAGGGCGTGACGTACCAGATCGTGTTTGACAAGTTGGCGGACGACAAGCGGCCGGAGAACTACACGGCGGCGGAGATGCCGTACGGGAAGTTCCTCCTGATCGAGACGGTCAACGGCTCGCATATCGGGCCGCCGCCGCGGTACATGTCGAAGTCCACGGCGCAGTTTCTTGAGCACTCGCCGATGTGCGAGCGAGACCTGAGGACACCGGAGTTCCCGCTGACGTTCGACGAGCGGGGCGAGTTCGAAGTCCGCATCAAGGCTCGGGATCTCGTCCACTCGTACATCTACCCGTACCACCCGCTCGACCTCGTGGGCTGGGACGGGTGCTACTACCCGTACATCTTCAACATCGACGATTTCGCGCCGATCACGGGCAAGCTGCACATGCCGCCGCCGATTCACCAGACGTTCGAGGCGCACAACTTCGTGATCTGTTCGTTCTGTCCGCGGATGCTGGACTGGGATCCGAATGCGATCCCGGTGCCGTACAACCACAGCAATCTGGACAGCGACGAGGTGCTGTACTACGTCGAGGGGAACTACAAGGCGAGGAAGGGGATCGAGCAGGGTTCGGTCACCTCGCACCCGCAGGGGATTCCGCACGGGCCGCACCCGGGCACGATCGAGAAGTCGATCGGGGCGACGTACACGAACGAGTTGGCGGTGATGTGCGACACGTTCCGGCCGTTGTTTCCGACGAAGGCGGCCCTGGGGATCGACGACCCGAACTACCCGAATAGCTGGCAGGGGGATCACTTCCCCATGGCGCACGGGAATGGGGCCGATGGAACATCCGGGCTCGCCAACCCGCCGCTGAACCAGCCTTCGGAGATTCTGCGTGCCCGCTCGGTGAACGTGTGGGGTGACTGACGGATAGAGGGGCGGCCCGGTGGCGGGCGGCCCGCGGTTCCGATAGCATTGCCACCATGGCCAGGAAGCGCCCCCCGCGGCGGATAGAACTCGCGCACACTCTCACCGCCGCGGTGTTGACGTTGTTGGCAGGCGTTGCCTGCGGACAGGACGTCGGCACGTACACGGGAAAGGACTTCGCGGGGGTGCGGTTCTCGCAGGGCGCTGCGCGCGGAGAGGTTGAGTTCAGCGCGGTGCGGGCGTTCGCGTTTGACGAGGGCGGGTGTCAGCGGCTGGCGCTCTACGGGGACGTTCGCGTGCGGATCGCGGGGTACGACCTGCGGGCGCGTCGGGCGGCGGTGTGGATGCAGCCGTCGACGATCGCGGGTGCGCAGCAGATCTTCGTGTTTCTCGACGATTTCGGCGGTGCGGACGAGTCGGTGGCGGGGGCGACGTTTACGGCGCGGCAGTTGCCGGTGAAGGCGGTTGTGATCCCGGTCGACGGGGTGAAGCTGCGTGCGGACCTCGTGAAGAACGAATCGCCCGCGGGGAGCGACCGGGAGGCGGAGGCGGAGTTTCTGAAGCTGGCGGAGAAGGAGTTTGCGAAGGCGCTGCTGCGGGAGACGAATCCGCAGGCTGCCGCGACGGCGGCGGCGGCGGAGCAGGTGGCGCGGACGCCGCTGCTGGATGAGCGGGTGAAGCCGCAGCGGATCGCGGAGCGGGCGGCGCGGCGGGACGCGGGGTTGCCGGAGCCGTACATGCCACCGCCGGAGCCGCGGCCGGTGCGGGTTGCGCGAGAGGAATCGCCGGACGACATGCGGGACGGGGGACGGACGGAGGAGCGCGAGCCGGATCGGCGGGGTGGGGGCTCGACGGCTTCGTCTGGGGGTGGTGGGCGGAGCGGTGGTTCGTCGAGACCTGCGGAGGGCACGGGGGCGAAGCCGGCAGTGGCGGGGACTGGTGCTGCGGGGGGTGGAGCGACGGGGGGAGCGGCGGTGGGTACGACCGCGGGAGCCACGACCGGTGCCACGGGGGGTGGCGGCGTGCGGGCGGATGGGGCGGGGAACACGGTTGCGGTGACGGGCGCCGCGGCGGATGGGGGCGGAGCGATTGGGACAGGCGGGCGGGCACCGATCTTCTCGTCGCGCGGGGTGATCACGATCTCGCCGCAGAACCTGACGTTTATCTCCGGGGAGACGGAGAGTCAGTTGCTCGCGACCGGGGGCGTGGTGGTGCAGTACACGGAGCCGATGGGGCGGGTGCTGCAGATGTCGGCGCAGCGGGCGGTGATCTTCTTCGAGCCGGGGCAGGGGGCGCAGGCGACGCAGTTTGGCGCGGAGTCGGTGCGTGGGCTGTACCTCGAGGGGGATGTGCAGGCGACGGACGGGAAGTACACGATCCGCGGGCCGGAGATGTACTACGACGTGAAGGCGAACCGGGCGGTTTCGGTGGACGCGGTGTTCTGGACGTTTGACGAGAACCGGAAGTTGCCGCTGTATGTGCGGGCGAAGGCGATTCACCAGGAGGCGGCGGCGCAGTTCACGGCGAAGAACGCGAGCCTGACGAACTCGGCGTTCTTTGATCCGGAGTTGTCGATCGGTGTGTCGAGCGTGACGATCACGCGGGAGACGGTGCAGGAGCCGAAGAAGGGGGAAAAGGTCGCGACACAACCGACGACGAAGATGATGGTGGACGCGACGGGGGTGGTGACGCGCGTGGCGGGGGTGCCGGTGTTCTACTGGCCGCATTACCGCGGGGATCCCGAGCAGTTCGTGATCAAGGATTTCCGGGTCGAGAACTTCTCGGGCTCGGGTGCCGCGCTGCGGACGACGCTGGACATTTACGCGTTGGTGGGTCTCGAGAAGAACAAGCGATTCCAGGCGGACTTGCTGGCGGACTTCTTCGTTGAGCGTGGGCTGGGGCTGGGGACGCGGCTTGGGTGGGAGACGGACAACTCGGATGGCTCGCTCTTTGCGTGGGGCTTGATGAGCGACCGCGGGATCGACGTGATGAAGCCGGGCACGGAGATCAACCGCGACGGCGAGTTCCGCGGGGTGTTGATCGGCGAGCACCGGCAGAAGCTCGACGACAAGTGGACGATGTTGGCCGAGGTCGCGGTGCTGAGCGACGAGGCCGTGATCGACGCGTTCTTCGAGGGGCTTGGTGAGACGCGGCGGGAGTTCACGAATCGGCTCGCGGCACGGCGTATCGACGCCAACACGCTGCTTACTGCTGAGGTGAAGGGTTCGGTCAACGACTTCATCGCGAACGAGTACCTGCTGCAGAGCAGAGGATACTCGGTGACGAAGGCGCCGGAGCTGTTCTACTCGCGGCTGGCGGACGACCTGATGAAGTCCAAGCCGGGGCTCTTGACGTACTTCTCGGAGTATCGCGTCGGCTACCTGTTCATGAACTTCGACGAGGTCGATGCGCGGGATCACGGGCTGACGAACAACACGTTGTCGCAGCGTGCCCTGGGCGTGAACTTTGACGAGAAGCTGGGGGATGCGCTGCGGGCTCGGGGGCTGGATGAGGAGGGGCTGCTGCGTGCGGATACGCGCCACGAGCTGAATGTGACGACGAACGCCGGGCCGCTGAAGCTGAATCCGTTCGTGGTGGCGAGGGCGACAGCCTACGACCGCGAGTTCGATGATTACGCGCCGGACAACTCGGACTCGGCGCGGTTCTGGTCGGCGGCGGGTGTTCGGGTTTCGACGACGATCCAGCGGGTGTACGAGGACGTGGATTCGCGGCTGTTTGACGTGCATCGGCTGCGGCACATCATCGAACCGAACGCGACCTTCTGGGCCAGCGGCACGACGATGGAGTCGGCGAACATGCCGACGTACGACGAGCGTGTGGAGGCGTTGGCGGATGGGACGATGATGAAGCTGGGCGTGACGCAGACGTTCCAGACGCAGCGGGGCGGGCCGGGGCAGTGGCACAACACGGACTTCCTCGTTGTGTCGACGGACTATGTGTGGTCGTCGGATGACACGCCGCGGCGGGGGCCGATCGGGCGGTTCGTGGACTACAGGCCGGAGTTGTCGAACCCGGGCGAGTACTTCGTGACCGAGGTGGCGTGGCGGACGACGGACACGTTTACGCTGACGGGGGCGTCGGTGTTTGACCTGGACCGGAATCAGCAGGCGTTGTCGGCGGCGGGGGTGCTGATCCAGCACAGCCCGCAGTTCGCGACGATGGCGGAGTTGCGGTATCTGAATCCGCAGGACTCGACGATCGTGACGATGGGGGCGCGGTACCAGATGACGTCGAAGTACGACGTGGTGGCCGGCGCGGACTACGACGTGGACGAGGGCGGGTTCCAGAACACGTCGTTCGAGGTGTACAGGCGGTTCCCGAGCGCGGCGTTCGGCCTGGGGATTGGGTACAACGACATCACGGGCGAGTCGTCGTTCTCGTTTGTCTTCCGGCCGACTGGGGCGGTGGGCGACACGCGGGTTTCGGGGATCGGCTCGCAGCAGATGACGTCGACGAGCGGCGGGTACTGAGGCACAACGGGCGGATGAGGGCGAGGTCGAGGCGATCGATGGGGTGGTCTGCGCGCACAAGCGGGCGGCCCCTCCGGGACCGCCCGCCTGAGAATCGCGTGGGATGTGGGCGTTACTTGGGGTTGATCTGGAGGGCCTTCTCGATTGCCGCGAGGCGGTCTTCGAGCTTGGCGTTGGTGGAGTTGGACTTGGCGAGGTCCTGCTTGAGGGCGGTGAGTTCGCGGGCCTGGCGTTCGATGACGTGGCGGGCGGCGTGCTGGTTGACACCGATGGCGGTGTTGACGAGGTTCATGGGGGAAGAGGAGGGGGCGGACTCCCAGGCACGGCCGACGAGGCGGGCGAGGTGTTCCATTTCGAGGCGGTCGGCGGGGACGGCGACGGCGGAGCCATCGTTGAGGCCGGAGGCGACGATGTAGTCACCGGCGGAGACGGGGCCGCGGACGAGGACGGGGACCTGGCCCATGAAGGCGACCTTTTCGAAGCGGGAGACGTCGCCGTTGGTGGGCTGGTTGCCGAGGACGATGGGGGCGCGGGAGACGACCATGACCTGCTCGGCACCGGCGGTGATTCGGGAGACCTTGCCGGCGCGGACGCCGACGACTTCGCCCCAGTTGATGTGCTCGTCGGGGTTGGCGCGTTCGAGGTATTCGGCGTAGTCGGCGCCCTTGGAGCCGTAGGTGACGCCGCCGTCCTTGCAGTTCTGGACGGCCTGGGTGCGGAGGACGGCGAGGGCGGCGGCCTGTTCCATGGCGCCGATGGTTTCGAGGACGTCGAACTCGAGGCCCCAGCAGACGAGGTCGTTCATCTGTTGCTGCGTGGGGAGGTCCATGAGGATGGCGGGGGTGCCGATGGAGATGGGGTTGCCCGTCACGCTGGGGAGGGTCATGCTGGGGAGGGTGCCACCGCTGAGGCCGTAGAGCGCGGGTGCGCCGGAGTTGAAGTTGATGGGGGGGACGATGACGTTCTGACCGGCGATGTTCACGGTGTTCCAGGAAAGGCTGGGGGCGATGGGGGCCTGGGTCTGCTGGAGGGTGGGGAAGTTGCCCGGGGAGAAGCTGCCGCGGTTGAACCAGGTGGAGGAGGGGTTGATGGTGATGTTGGAGCGGAGGTTGAAGGTGACGGCGGGGGGCGGGGCGACCCAGTCGAAGTTGTTGAAGTCGAAGCCTTCGATGCGGCCGGTGACGGTGTTGAGGCCGTTGTAGAAGGTGACGAAGTTGTTGTCGCGGTTGGTTTCGGCGTTGTTGATCTTGATGGCGATGCCGTCGGCGTTGGCGGCGCCGGTGTTCTCGAAGAGGGCGACGTGGTTTCCGGAGACGGAGCCGTTGGTGCGGACGATGAAGTTACCGCTGCCGTCGTCGAGGAAGTTGCGGAAGATGGGGCTGCCGCCGGTGTTGGTGGTGGAGCCGACGCGGCCGTCGTTGGAGACGGAGAAGAACGCGCGGCGGGCGAGGGAGGGGATCTGGCCCACCGCAAGGGGTGAGGGGTTGTACATGCCGAAGTGGAATGCGCCGAAGGAGTTCCAGAGGACGCCGCCGACGGAGTCGTTGACGTTCTTGACGCGGAGGCCGACGTCGGGGCCGGAGACTTCGAGCTTGTCGAAGAACTGGCCGACGGCGGCGCCTGCGCCGGGGTTGGTGGTGCCGATGCCGACGGCGCCGGTGGTGCCGTTGATCATGAGGGGAATGGTGAGCGAGGAGGTGTTGCGGAAGAGGAGGTGGCCGGGGCCTTCGCCGTTGCCGGGGCCGGTGGAGATGAAGCTCCAGGTCCTGGCGTTCGGGGAGGTGTTGGTGAAGTCGAGCCAGGTACCGCTGGTGGAGGAACCGACGATGTTGGCGGCTTGCTGTTGGGTGGAGAGGACGTGGAGGGGTGCGCTGGGGGTGGTGGTGCCGACGCCGATGCGGCCGTCGACGTGGACGTTCTGGGAGAAGCGGTTGGTCTGGGAGAAGATCTGGTTGGCGCGGTTGAGGATGGCGATGTTGGAGGAGAGCTGGCCGTCGGCGATGCCGCCGTTGTAGGCGGCGGCGGTCACGCCGGTGAGGCCGACGCCGTTGCCGACGAAGACGTTGGAGGCGTTGTTGAAGGTCTTCGCGCCGGAGATGGTTTGCGTGGAGGAGGCGGTGAGGATGCCGTTGGAGGTGACGAAGGCGGGGGCGAAGGTGCCGGAGAGGCCGGTGGCGTCCATCTGGAGGGACTTGCCGGCGACGGCGGCGAAGGGGACGGGGGTGAGGCGTTGGCGGGGGAGGAGGGTGGTGAAGGTGGTGCCGCCGGGTTCCTTGACGGCGAGTTCGAGCCAGCGGGGTTCGTTGCCGGTGCCGAAGGGGTTTGCACCGAAGTCGAGGCCGGCGACGGTGAAGCGGCCCTGGTCGAAGGTGACGTCGAAGGTGAGTTCGGCGTTGTTGACCCAGGTACCGGCGGTGGCGGCGGTGTAGAGGCGGAAGCGGACTTGGCCTGCGCCGGAGAGGGGGGTTCCCGAGGCGTCCTTGGCTTCGCCCTGGTAGGTGAAGGCGGCGGTGCCGCCGGAGGTCTGGGCGAGGGCGTTGCTGGCGAGGAGGGAGCCGGCGAGGAGTGCGAGGATGGCGGCCTTGGTGAATCGGTGCATGGGAACCTCTTGGAGCGGGGTGCGAGTCGCGGTCGGCGTGGCCCCCCCACTGCGTGGCGCGGGGGGACTTCATGGAGAAGTGCGACGCTCGCGCCCCGGAACCAACACGGATCGTGTAAAATCGGGGCATGATGGCGGACCCCCCGACAGATCCCCCCCAGGATGGCCCGGCACGGTGGGCGTCGGAGGAGCTACTCCCGGTGGTGTACGCGGAGTTGCGGCGGCTGGCGGCGGCGCGGCTGGCGCGGGAGCGCAACGGCGGGGCGGGGATGACGCTGGAGCCGACGGCGCTGGTTCACGAGGCGTACATGCGGTTATCGGGGAAGGCGGGGGGGGATGCGAAGCTGTGGAACACGAGCGGGCACTTCTTCGCGGCGGCGGCGGAGGCGATGCGGCGGATTCTGGTGGAGCGGGCGCGGACGCGGATCCGGCGGGACGCGATGGGGAAGCGGGAGCCGGTGACGCTCAGCGAGTTGACGGGGATGGGGGATGCGCCGCCGGTGGACATGCTGAGCCTGGATGCGGCGCTGGGGGCGCTCGAGCGGGAGGATGAACGGAAGTTCAGCGTGGTGATGCTGCGGTTCTTTGCGGGGGTTGGGGTCGCGAAGACGGCGGAGTTGCTGGGGGTTTCGGAGATGACGGTGCAGCGGGACTGGACGTTTGCGCGGGCGTGGCTGGTGGATTACATCGAGGGCGAGAAGGGGCGGGAGGGATGAGCGAGGGGAGTATGGGTGGCGGGATGCGGGAGGTGGAGCGGCTCTTTGAAGAGGCGTTGGGGGTTGGCGAGGGGGAGCGGGAGGCGTGGGTCGCGGAGCGGGCGGGGGGAGATGAGGCGTTGAGGACGCGGGTGCTGCGGTTGTTGCGAGCGCACGCGGGGGCGGAGTCGGTGTTGCCGACGCCGCCGGAGGGAGGGTTGGGGGTGGTGCCGGAGGAGGGTGGGGATCCGCTGGTGGGGCAGACGCTGGGGTCGTTTCGGCTGGGGGCGATGCTGGGGGCGGGAGGGATGTGCGCGGTGTACGACGCGACGCAGGACTCGCCGCGACGGCGGGTGGCGGTGAAGGTGTTGCACGCGGCGTTGCTGGGGCGGGATGCGTCGCAGCGGTTCCGGTTGGAGGCGGAGGTGCTGGGGAGTCTGGAGCACGCGGGGATCGCGCACGTGTACGAGGCGGGGGTGGCGACGCTGGCGTTTGGGCGGGTTCCGTACTTGGCGATGGAGTATGTGGATGGGGCGACGCTGCTGGTGCATGCGGAGCGGGCGGGGCTGGGGATTGAGGAGCGGGTGCGGTTGATGGTGGCGGTGTGTGAAGCGGTGGAGCATGCGCACCGCAAGGGTGTGATTCACCGGGATGTGAAGCCTGGGAACATCATGGTGACGGGGGCGGGGCAGGTGAAGGTGCTGGACTTTGGGGTGGCGCGGTGGCTGAACCGCGATGCGGGTGCCACGGGGGGAACGGCGAGGGAGGCGACGCGAGATGGGCAGTTGATCGGGACGCTGCAGTACATGAGTCCGGAGCAGGTGAAGGGGGACCCGCGGGGAGTGGATACGAGAACGGACGTGTACGCGCTGGGGGTGGTGTTGTACGAGTTGCTGTCGGGGTTTCGGCCGTACGACGTGACGGGGATGCCGGTGGCCGAGGCGGCGGCGGTGATTCGGGACCGTGAACCGCCGGCGCTCGGGATGGTTAGACCGGGGTGCCAGGGGGATCTGGAGACGATCGTCCGGAAGGCAATGGCGAAGGATGCGGGGGAGCGGTATCAGTCGGCGGCGGAGCTTGGGGGGGATCTGAAGCGGTATCTGGGGAGCGAGCCGATTCTGGCGAGGCCGGTGTCGGGGATGTATGTGGTGCGGAAGTTTGTCGCGCGGAATCGGGTGCTGTCGGGCGCAGCGGTTGCGGTGGTTGGGGCGCTGGTGCTGGGCGTGGTGGGGATGTGGATCGGGCTGGATCGGGCCCAGCGGGCGATGGTGGCGGCGGAGGAGGCGAGGGAAGCGGAGTCGGCGGCGCTGAGCGAGTCGAGGCGGCATGAGGCGGATGCGAAGCTGAGTGCGCGGGAGGCGGAGTTTCAGTCGTACGTGGCGAGTTTGGCGGCGGCGGCGGGAGCGTTGGAGGGGTTTGATGTCGCGGGGGCGAAGTCGCATCTGGAGGCGTGCGCGGAGCACATGCGGGGCTGGGAGTGGTCGCATCTTCATGCGATGGCGGACGACAGCGTGGCGACCTATGCGATGACGAGCGACAAGCCGTATCCGGAGGGGGTGTGGGACATCGCGGTGAGTGCGGACGGGAAGATGCTGGTGGTGGTGGAGAACAGTCGGCGGCTGGTGGTGTGGGACACGGGGGCGGGGCGGGTGGTGAGGGTTTTGGAGCCGCGGGCGGAGACGGGTGATGAGCGGATGACGCTGATTCACGGGGTTTCGTTGAGTGCGGACGGCTCGGTGCTGGCGTGTGCGCACGCGTGGGGCGGAGTGGGGAGCGTGTGGCACACGGGGAGTTGGGCGTTGCGATTCGTGATGGAGGGGCACACGAACGAGGTGGAGGACGTCGAGGTTTCTCCGGACGGGCGTGTGGTGGCGACGGCGAGCTTTGATGGGACGGTGGGTGTGTACAGCGTGGCGGAGGGGAAGCGGATCGGGGTGCTCACGGGGCATGGCGGCGCGGTGCGGTCGGTGTCGTTCAGTGCGGACGGGAAGCGACTGGCGTCGTCGGAGTTGAACGGGCTCGCGATCTCGTGGGATGTTGCGGAAATGCGGCCGATCGCGAGGGCGAAGGCGTTGTGGAGCGGGACGGGGGGACCGTCGAGCATCAGCCCGGATGGGACGAAGGTGGTGAGTATCCGGGAGGCCGGGTCGCCGTGGATCTGGGATGCGGAGACGGGGGAGCCGCTGATGATCCTGCAGGGGCATCGGACGGCGTGCGCGAGCACGGCGTGGAGTCCGGATGGATCAAGGGTGCTTGTGGGGACGCAGGATCGCGCGATCCGCGTGCATGATGCGCGGGATGGTCGGTTGCTGGGGTCGTATCGCGGGCATGAGAGCCCGGTGTCGAGCTTGAGGTTGACGAGCGATGGCGGCTCGGTGTTTTCGGCTGGGTACGGGGATACGAGCGGGGTGAGAAGGTGGTCGTCGGTGTTGTCGGCGGTGGGCTTGGAGGTGCGTGCGCATCCGGGGGACTTCGGCCAGATTGTGATGAGCGAGGACGGGGCGTTGTTTGCGACGATCGGGGTGCGGTGGGGGAACGTGGTGGTGCAGGAGACGGGGACGGGGCGGGTGGTGGGGTTCGTGCGGTGCGGCGGGAGGGCGATGCGTGCCGCGTTTGGGAAGCAGGGCCGGCTGTTTGTTGCTCAGGATGACGGGACGTTGTGGAGTTGGACGCGCGGGGGTGGGGTGGTGCGTGTGGGTGAGTCGGAGGGCGCGTTGGCGGGGCAGGTGATGATGGGGGTGAGCGATGACGGGGGGCTGGTGTACGCGAGGTCCGCGGCGAATGGCGGGATGAATCGGCGGTGGATGGTGCCGGGGGCGGAGTTGACGGCGAGGGAGGAGTGGCTGCGCGGGGTTGCGGGGCTGATTGGTGCGAAGGGCGATTTGGCGCTGCGCGTGACGGAGGCGTCGAGGCTGGAGGGGATCGAGGCGGGGACGGGGAAGGTTCTGTGGGATGCGCCGATTGGAGGAGGGGCGATACTGGGCTTGGGAGTGACGGTGAGTTGGGGTTCGATGCGGTGCGTTGTCGCGACGAACGAGGAGGATTTGGCGGTGATCGAGATGGGGAGTGGGGCGCGGGTTGCGGAGTTGAAGGGGGCGTTGCGGGATGCGCAGAGTGTCGCAATCTCGGCGGATGGGACGAGGGTGGCAACAGGAACGAAGACCGGGGCGACGGTGCTTTGGAGTGTGGCGTCGGGGAGGCGGGTGTACACGTTGCAGGGATTGCCGCACTGGATCGAGGTGATCGCGTTCTCGCCGCGGGGAGGGGAGATGGTGACGGGAGATTCAATGGGGCGGGTGCGGGTGTGGGAATCGACGGGGAGGGCGGGGCGGATTGCGCGATCGGCGCGAGAGGCGGCTGTGGCGGCGGAGGCGGCGGAGTTGTTCGCGGAGGCGCGTCGCGGGGGGAGAGGCGTTGATGGGATCGGGGAGTGGGCGGAGGGGCGAGGGGCGGGCGCGGAGGTGAGGGCGGAGGTCGAGCGGTTGGCGGAGGCATACCCGGCGACGGCGGACGGGACCGTGGAGTGGGCGGTTGATGTCTTGAGCGAGAGCGAGTGCACGGAGCAGGTGGTTGCGCGAGTGGGCGAGAATCTCGGGTCGGTGTCGCGGTACATGTCGACCGCGGCGGGGGTACACGCGGGGATGGCGTTGTTTCACCTGAGGCGGGCGGGGTACGAGGAAGAGGCGTCGCGCGGCGAGGGGCCGAGCGCGTTGGATTCGGCGAGGAATCGGATTCAGCTTGCGCGGGGGTCGCTGGGGGTGATGGATCGCGATGCCGCGCTGGTGGAGGTTGTGGAGGCGTTGTGGGCGCAGGCGGCGGGGCAACCGGTGGATGCGAGGGCGGTGCGGGCGCGGATTGAGCTGGTGACGGATGGAGACTCGATGGACCCGCGGGTTGAGCGGCTGCTGGGGGAGCTGCGGGAGTGAGTCAGAGCGCGGCGAGGCGATCTGAGGTTTCCTTGGCGAGGAGGTCGCGGAAGAGGGCGTTCATGTCACCGGCGATGATGTCGCGGAGGGCGTACTCGCCGGGGAGGCGTTCGTCGGCGACGATGCCTTCTTTCCAGCGGTAGGTGCGGATCTTCTCGCTGCGGTCGCCGGAGCCGATCTGGGCGGTGCGGGCGGCGGAGCGTTGCTCGTGCTGATTGCGGCGTTCGATCTCGTGGAGCTTGGCCATGAGCAGGCGGCGAGCGCGCTGGCGGTTGTCCTGCTGGCTCTTGCTTTCCTGCATGCGGATGAGGATGCCGGTGGGCTTGTGCTTGAGTTGGACGGCGGTGGCGACTTTGTTGACGTTTTGACCACCGGGGCCCTGGCTGGTGGTGACGTGTTCTTCGACGTCGTTGGCCCAGTCGATCTTGACGTCGACATCCTCGGGTTCGGGGAGGACGGCGACGGTGGCGGTTGAGGTGTGGATGCGGCCCTGGGCTTCGGTGGCGGGGACGCGTTTGACGCTGTGGACGCCGGCTTCGAAGGCGAGTTCGGACCAGACGCCGAGGCCCTTGATGGAAACGACGGCGTTGCGGACACCGCCGACGGAGGGCTCTGAGGAGAACTCCATGACTTCGAAGGCCCAGCTGCGGGAGGCGGCGTACTTGCGGTACATGTCGAGAAGGTCGGCGGCCCAGAGGCAGGCTTCGTCGCCACCAGTGCCCGCGCGGACTTCGAGGATGACGGAGGCGATGCCCTGGTCGTCGCTGTTGACGAGGGAGGAGAGGGCGGCGTTGATGGCGTGGCGGGAGTCGGCTTCGAGGCGGGCGAGATCTTCGCGGGCCATGGCGGCGAGCTCGGGGTCGAGGCCGGGGGCGAGGAGGTCGCGGGTCTGGGCGGATTCGTCGCGGGACTTGCGGTAGATGCGGTAGGCTTCGACGACGGGGGCGATGGCGGCGCGGCGTTGGGATATGGAACGGGTGCGTTTGTGGTCTGAGGCGACGACGGAGTCGTTGAGCATCTCCTCGATTTCGCGGTCTTCCTTGTCCAATGCGTCAAGGCGCGCGAAGACTCGCGGCGGGAGGGATGAGGGGTCCACGGAGAAGTCGGCCATCCGGTTAGGATAGACGCGGGAGGCGCGGGTGGCGGTTCAGCAGCCGTTGTCCCAGCGGGCGAAGAAGTCGATGACGTCGTCGCCGTCGGTGCCGCCGTCGGCGTTGAAGTCGGCGTTGTTCTCGTCCCACTGGGAGAAGAAGGCGACGACATCGTCACCGTCGACGCTGGAGTCGTTGTTCCAGTCGGCGGGGCAGCCTTCGTTTGTGGCGGGGAAGCCTGCGAGTTGGGTGATGGTGCCGTTGATGCTGGCGATCCAGGCTTCGCCGCGACGATCGTCGAAGGCGATGCCGGACATGCCGGTGATGGAGAAGGGGGAGACATCGATGTCACGGATGAATGCACCGGAGGAGGAGAACTCGCGGATCCTGGGTTGGGAGCTGCTCACGACGAAGACGGTTTGGGTGCCCCGGAGGCAGTCGAGGTCGCCGAAGTAGATGTCGAATGGCGGGGACCCCGCGGGCTGGACGGGCCACGCGGCTATGGCAGCGCCGTTGCCGGGGGCGTACTCGCGGATGGTGTCGGCGGACCAATCGGCGACGAAGAAGGTGCCACGAGCGTGGTGGTGTGCACCACCGACGGCTTGGCCGGCGACGGCGAGAACCTGGAATGCGAGGACGGTGCCGGCGGGATCGAGGGCGAAGAGGGTTTCTGCCCCGGTGTCTTCGGAGTTGAGCACGAGGAGCGTGCCGGTGGGTACGGTGGTGCCACCGACGGAGATGGGGGCGGTGGTGACATCGAGGTCGATGTCGTTGCTGCTGAGGCCGGGGCGAGGGATGGTTCGGAGGCGGTTGCCGACGGTGCTGTAGACGTCGATCGCGGTGCCGAACTCCGGGTAGGCGTAGATTTCATCGGAGGCGGGGGCGAAGGCGATGGAGACGAAAGCGCCGCGATCGGCCGGGTCGAAGACTGCGCCGAGCGTGAACTGCGCGGAGGCGCAGGACGTAGCGAGGGCAAGAGCCGCGAGAGACGAAATCAGTTTCATGTGAACCTCCTGAACCCAGAGGATAGCAGGGGCGCGGAGGATCGCAAGGATGGAGGCCAGGGATGGCGGTTATCGGCTCAGCAGCCGTTGTCCCAACGAACGAAGAACTCGATGACGTCGTCGCCGTCGGTGCCGCCGTCGTTGTTGAAGTCGGCGTCGCCGTTGTCCCATTCTCCGAAGAAGGCGATGACGTCGTCACCGTCGACGGAGCCGTCGTTGTTCCAGTCTGCGGTGCAGGTGCCCTGGACGACGTCGTAGAAGGTTGCGCTGCCTCGGCCGGATTCTTCGAAGGCGCAGACGAGGATGCGGTTGTTTCCGGGCTGGAGACCGGTGAGGATTCGGGTCCAGGAGAAGCGGTCTTCACGGGAGGCCTGGTTGAGGACGGTGGCGAGGGTGAGGGGGTCGGGGACGTTGGAGGGGTTCAGGATGATGTGAACGCGGTTGACGGTGCGGTCGAGTGCGTTGACGCGGAAGGACTGTGTGGTGGTCGGGATGGTCGGCGGGATCTCGAGTTCGGCGGCGGGCGGGAGGCGATCGACGTAGAAGGCCTGGCGGAACTCGCGGAAGAGCGGGGCTTCGCCGGTGGCGCGCTTGCGGAAGGCGACGACGGAGAGGTAGTGGGTTCCTTCGTCGAGCAGGGTGGTGTTGATCTGCTGGGAGTAGAGGCCGTTGGTGTTGGTAGTGCCGGCGAGGGGCTGGCGCTGCGTGACGAAGCCCTCGTAGCCGGGGACGACGGTGCTGGTGTGGTCGACATCGGTGATGCCGTTGCCGTTGTAGTCGACGAAGCCGGCGTCGATGCGGAAGAGGGCGTTGTCGTCGGCGTTGGCGTTGGAGCCGGCGCCGGGGTCGGCGTTGGTTGTGGTGAGTTGGACGTTGAAGGTGTTGGCGGTGATGATGGGGATGGGCGAGAGGCGTTGGCGCACGTCGGGCGTTGCGATGTTGTCGGCGGGGAGGGAGGACGTGGAGCCGGTGATGGTGACGGTGCCGTTTGGCACGGCGGGGCCGTAGATCACGAAGCCCTTGTGGTGGGTGACGCCGTTGATGTTCTGGTTGCGGGGCACGCGGACGGTGACGCTGCCGTTGGCGCCGACGACGATGAGTTCGGGGATCTGGTTGAGGGGGTCGACGCTGGCGTTGGCGGCGTTTCCGGTGAGTTCGACGAGCCGGGTGCCCTGGGGGAATGCGGTGTTGAACGTGCGCGAGTCGAAGCTGGTGATGCCGGTGCCGGAGTAGCTGCGGTTGCAGCCGACGAGGACGTTGCCGGAGAGGTTGGGACCGATGGGGGTGGCGCGTTCGAAGATGTGAACTTCGTTGTCGGTCCAGCGCGGGTAGTACCAGCCGCGACCGTACCAGTTGCTGAGTTGGACGAGGTTGCTCAGGACGGGGTTGAGGGCGTTGGCGGAGGGGTCCCAACCGAGCGCGAGGGGCTGGCCTTCACGGGGGTAGAAGCCGGAGCCGGTGCGGTTGACGCCGCGGGCGTTGTGGTAGATCTTGGCTTGGCCCGGGCGCATGACGAGGTAGCAGTGGGCGAACCATCCCTGGGCCTGGTAGCCGGGGAGTGTGGGGAGTGAACCGCCGTCGCCGGAGCTGCCGTTGTCGTGGCTGAAGATGTGGTTGACGCCGATGGAGCCGTTCTGGAAGCCGTCGTCGGTGGAGTCGAGGTGGCGACCGAGCATTCCGTTCCAGTCGGTGAATCCGGCGACGATGTCGCGGAGGCCACCGGCACCGTTGAGGTCGAGGGCGTCGCGGTTGCCGAAGGCGTCACCGGCGGCGAGGCGTCCTGAGGCGCGGCCGTTGGGCTTTCGGATGTAGCGATCGAATGTGAAGTCGTTTCCTTCGACGCATTCGCCGAAGCTGTAGGGAGTGACGAAGCGCCCATCGGGGGTGCGGCGGCGGTTGGCGACGACGGAGTCGAAGTAGGTGTCGTAGAACCAACTGGGCATGTGCTTGATGGCGTCGATGCGGAAGCCGTCGACGTTGTGGACGTCGAGCATCCACTGGGTCCAGCGGTTGAGGTAACTTGTGGCGTTCTCGGGAACGGGGTCGCCGGCCATGGGATTGGCGAGGTTGAAGCGTCCGGTGGTGAGCTGCGAGGCGGGCTCGTTGCGGGCGGGGATGTCGCAGGGGAAGGAGAAGATACCAGTGGTGAGCGCGCCGGCGAACCACATGCCGGGATTGCTGATGGTGTCGGTGCCGAGCGCGGTGTCGGGGTAGAAGCGTGCGTTCTTCGGATCGGGGCGGTTGTAGACGGTGCCGGCGGGGATGTTCAGCGGGTTGCCTTCGGCGACGGGCTGGCGGATGAACTGGTGGTTGGTGGTGTGGTCGATGTCGACGAGCGCGACGAGGTCGCCACGGAGGAGGCAGTAGCGAGACCCGTTGGGGTTCTCGCTTTGGTAGTAGCCGCCGGAGATGCCGTTGTGGAAGTCGCCCCAGTTGTCGGTGGGGAGTTTGTCGCGGAGGGGGTTCTGCGGGTTCATCCAGAAGCCGGGGTATCCGCCCGCGGCCTGGAAGCCGGAACTCGTATCGCGGCCTGCGTTGTGGTTGAGGACCATGTCGACGTAGACGAGGCCGTTCGCGCGGTGAAACTCGTCGACGACTGCGCTGAAGTAGTTCTCGGTGCCGTAGGCGGTTTCCTCGCCGGGCTTGCCGAGGTTGAAGCGGTCGAAGACGTCGTAGCCTGCGCTGGTGGAGTTGGTGTTGGGGTTCGCACGGCCGCGGGAGACGGGCGGGAGCCACGTTGAGCCGTAGCCGGCGATGAACCAGTCGGTCATGCGGCGTTCCATGTCGGGCCAGCGGCACTCGAACCACTGAAGCATGACAGGGGGGTTCTCGTCGGAGATCTGCGCGGCGGCGTGGGAGGCACCGAAAGTGGTGATGACTGCCGCGGCGAGGAGCGAGGCGATACCGAGCGTGCGTGTCTGCGTGTTCACGATGATCCTCTCCGAAGGGGCCGAGCGGCCGAGTGGGACTGGACGGTTAGTATCGCCTGAATGTGGCGCAACGGAAAGCCCTGTAACCGGATACAGGCGGATAATGGCGAGAAACAGGAGGGACGGAGGGGTTTCCGGGACGTTGGGGGGAGTTCTGGGGTGTTGCTCGCGGGCGGAGGTCCCCCGCTATTCTGAGGCGTCGGAACACCGAAGGAGAACTTACCGTCATGTCCAGAATCAGATCAACGGTTGCGTGCGTGGGTGTGGTGTTGGTGCTGGGGGCGACGCACGCGGGCGCGCAGATTGTGGGGCAGGCGATCAGCGGGAATGCGGCGCGATTCTTTGAGAGCGCGGCGGCGAAGGAAGCGGCGCATCCGAGCTATGCGCTGATGGCCGAGCCGCGCGAGACGCTGCCGGTGGACAAGGGTTGGCGGGTGACGCCGCGGTTTTCGACGGAGGGTCCGTTGTCGGTTGCGCGGATCGGGATCGAGCCGGGGACGTCGCTGTACGGGACGGGCGAGGTGGTGGGCGGGTTGTTGCGGAACGGGAAGACGGCGGTGACGTGGAACACGGATGCGTATGGGTATGGGGCGGATGCGAAGTCGCTCTACCAATCGCACCCGTGGGTGTTGGCGGTTCGTCCGGACGGGAGCGCGTTTGGCGTGCTGGCGGACACGACGTACCGGTGTTTGATCGACACTGGCGCGGCGAACGCGAATGAGATTCGTTTCGCGGCGGAGGGGCCGGCGTTTCCGGTTGTGGTGATGGAAGGGGCGACACCGCAGGAGGTGCTGAAGGAGTTGGCGCGGCTGACGGGCGCGATGCCGATGCCGCCGAAGTGGGCGCTGGGGTATCACCAGTGCAGGTACTCGTACTTCCCGGAGGCGCGTGTGCGGGAAGTGGCGGCGGAGTTTCGGAAGAGGGATCTGCCGTGTGACGTGATCTGGTTTGACATCGACTACATGGAAGCGTTCCGCGTGTTCACGTTTGATCGCGGGCACTTTCCGGATCCGAAGAAGCTGAACGAGGACCTGCTTGCGGACGGATTTCACAACGTGTGGATGATCGATCCGGGGCTAAAGAGCCGGAAAGACGCGGGGCCATCGGATCGCCCGGCGGCGGAGTTGGAGAAGGAGGGGCCGGAGACCAACGAAGCGAGGCGGAAGGAGATCGCGAAGTTCGATGCGATCATGCAGTCGGGCCACGATCGCAAGGTGTGGGTGACGCGCGCGGACGGGAGTGTGTACGAGGGCGAGGTGTGGCCGTCGTGGTGTCACTTCCCCGACTACACGTCGCCAGATGTGCGGGCGTGGTGGTCGGAGCTGTACCGGGACTTCATGGCGATGGGCATCACCGGCGTGTGGAACGACATGAACGAACCGGCGGTGTTCAATGTGCCGTCGAAGACGATGCCGTTGGACAACATGCACAAGGGTGATCCGACGATGGTCGGGCCCAACGGGAAGCCGCAGGGGGCACGCGCGGAGGGGACGCACGCGCGGTACCACAACGTCTACGGGATGCAGATGATCAAGGGAACGCGCGAGGGGATTTCGGCGGCGAACCCGGACAAGCGGCCCTTTGTGCTGAGCCGCGCGAACTTCATCGGTGGGCAGCGGTACGGCGCGACGTGGACGGGGGACAACACGGCCGATTGGGCGCACCTGGAGGAATCGGTGCCGATGTCGCTGAACGTGAGCCTGTCGGGGCAGCCGTTCATCGGGCCGGACATCGGCGGGTTTGCGGGGAACGGCGACGACAAGTTGTTCGCGCGGTGGATGGGCTTTGGCGCGATGCTCCCGTTTGCACGCGGGCACACGGGCAAGGGGAATATCGACAAGGAGCCGTGGGCGTTTGGGCCGGAGGTTGAGGCGGTGTGCCGCGAGGCTTTGAATCGGCGGTACAGGCTGATGCCGTACTACTACACGCTTTTCCGGGAGGCGTCGCTCACGGGGCTTCCGGTGGTGCGGCCGCTGTTCTTCGCGGATACGACAGACATGGCGCTGCGGTCGGAGGACGACTCGTTCCTGCTGGGCGATGGGTTGCTGATCGAATCGCAGATGGTGCCGGATGGCTCTCGTGTTCCCGCGCGGCCGAAGGGACTGTGGCGCGAGGTTGAGTCGCACGCGTCGATCGATCTGCCTCGGATGTTCGTGCGTGGCGGGGTGATTGTGCCGACGGGTCCGGCGATGGAGTACGTCGACGAGAAGCCGCTGAATCCGCTGACGCTGGTGGTGTGCCTGGATGCCGCGGGAGTCGCGGCGGGCACGCTGTACGAAGACGCGGGGGATGGTTTCGGGTACGAGCGTGGGGAGTACCTCGAGTCGGCGTACCTGGCGAAGCGGGATGGAACGAAGGTGACGGTGGAGGTGGCGAGGACGGAAGGGAGCATGAAGCGTGCTGCGCGAGGCGTTGAGGTGCATGTGGTTCTCGATCCTGCGGGGGTTGCGGGGATGCTGAAGGGCGTGGATGCGGCCGGTTTCGCGGCGGCTTCGGCGAAGTTCAACGGCGAGATGAAGGCGAAGGGGCTGCGGATTTCCGGCACGCACGACCGCCCGGTGCTGGTGGCGGTGGGTCTCGGGGTTGACGGCGAGCGAGTGACGATTGAGATCCCGGAGGGGTACACCCCATGAGTATCCCGGCGGCGGTGTGCGTTTTCTGCGGTGCGTCAAACGGATCGCGGCCGGAGTATGCAGCGGCGGCTCGACGACTCGGCGAGTTGATCGCGGAGGGGGGGTCGACGGTGGTGTACGGCGGCGGGCGGGTTGGGCTGATGGGGGAGGTCGCGGAAGGTGCACTCTCGCGCGGTGGGCGAGTCGTCGGGGTCATCACCGAACAGTTGATGGATCGGGAGTTGGGGCATCGCGGGATCGCGGAGTTGATCGTGGTGCGCACGATGCACGAGCGCAAGGCGTTGATGGCGGATCGGGCCACGGCGTTTGTTTCGCTGGCGGGCGGGCTGGGGACGTTCGACGAGCTGTTCGAGATTCTGTCGTGGGCGCAGCTGGGCATTCACGCGAAGCCGGTGGGGCTTTTGAACACGCGAGGGTTTTACGATTCCATGATGGCGATGATCGAGCACGCGGCGGGCGAGGGCTTTCTGCGGATGAACCACCGGGAGGAGATCGCGATGGACGCGGACCCGGTGGCGCTGCTCGGGAAGCTGGAGCGGTTCCGGCCGAAGGGGCCGCGGTTTGTGCCGACGCCGGAGCGGTAGTCGCGGGCGAGCCGGCGGCGCGGTAGTATGGGGGGATGCAAAGCCGCCGCGACATCCTGAAGCTGTCTGCCGTGTCCGCCTTTACTGCCGCCGCGATGGGGAAGACGCCATCGTGGGAGGTTGTGCAACCGGAGGCCCCGAAGACCGGGGAGTCGCCGAAGCCCTTGCCGCGGGTGGCGAGGTTTGAGCGGATGGCGTTCGGGATGTTTGTGCACTGGGGGTTGTACTCGCAGTTGGGCAAGGGGGAATGGGCGAAGAAGCAGTACTCGATCGGGTACGAGGAGTACTCGAAGCTGCTGCCGACGTTTACGGCGAGCGAGTTCAGCGGGCGGGAGTTGGCGAAGGTTGCGAAGAGTGCGGGGATGAAGTACGTCACGCTGACGAGCCGGCACCACGACGGCTTTTCGCTGTACGACACGCGGGGGCTTTCGACGTACGACGTGACGCACACGCCGGCGGGGCGGGATTTGATCCTGGACTTCGTGACGGGATGTCGCGAGGAGGGCGTTGTGCCGATGCTGTACTGCACGACGCTGGACTGGACCGACAAGCGGTTCAATGAGGATTGGGACGGCTACCTGAAGTACCTGCGTGACTCGATCGAGATTCTGTGCACGCACTACGGAGAGATCGGCGGGTTCTGGTTTGACGGGAACTGGTCGAAGCCCAACGCGGACTGGAAGGAAGGCGAGTTGTACTCGGTGATCCGGCGGCTCCAGCCGGAGGCGATGATCATCAACAACACGGGCATCGACGCTCACGGGGTGCGGGGGAATCCGGAGATCGACTCGACGACGTTCGAGCGTGGCAGGCCGCAACCGGTCGATCGGCGCGGCTGGCCGAAGCATGTTGCGGGCGAGATGTGCCACACGCTGAACTTCCACTGGGGCATCGGCAACAAGGACTTCAACTACCTCTCGCCGGCGCACGTGATCGAGGAGTTCTGCAGGTGCCGCAGGGCGGGCGCGAACCTTCTGCTGAACGTGGGGCCGATGGCCTCGGGTCGCGTGCCCGACTACGAGCGTGCGCTGCTCGCGCGGGTGGGAGACTGGGTGCGCGAGGTCGGCGGCCCCGCGTTGTACGAAGGGCGACCGGAGATCTTCGGCGCCGAGGACGACTTCGGACTCGTGACGACGCGGCCCGACGGCGGTCGCGACGTTTCGCTGTACTGCTTCGGGCTTACGCCAACTGCGGATACGCGGGTTCACCAGAGCGCGCGGGGGTTCGGCAAGCGATCCTTCAACGGCGTGCCAGCGGAGCTCGCCGGCGCGACATGGGCCGACAACGGTGAAGCCGTGACGTTCAGCCGCGACGGGGACACGCTGGTGATCGATGTGCCCAAGTATCGCGAAGGCGCGAACTCGGTCGTGCGGGCTGCGCACGGGACACTGAAGAAGTAGGCTTCAGTGGCCTGCGGGCGGGGTCCCGGTCCACGCCTCGAACTGCGTCGCCGCCTGCGCGGCGAACATCGCTTCGCCCGAGATGGTGGCGAGCCCGATTTCCCGTGCGGCCGTCAGAAGCGGCGTAACGGGCGGGGTGTACACCGTGTCGAACACGACAGCGGAGCGAGGGAGCACCGCGAGTTTCTCGCGCGACACCGGGGACTCGTCCGGCGCTGAGCCGGAGGACATACCAACGGGCGTGCAGTTGATGACCAAGTCGACATCGGCCGCGAGGGGGCTATCCCACGGCACGACGGTCGCGGCGTCGGCAGCAACAGCCCGGGCCTTCGTGGAATCGCGCGCGGCAACTCGGATGCTCGCTCCCAGCGACTGCAATGCTGCGATAGCCGCACGCGCTGCGCCGCCAGCACCCAGGACCACGGCGATCCGGGGACGAGGGTGATTCGCGAGGGCCGCGATGATCGCCGAGACGTCGGAGTTGAAGACGAGGTTCCCGCTGTCGCCCACGATGAGCGTATTGGCAGCTCCTGCCGCGGCCGCCAGAGGATCGATGCGCCATCGCTGTTCTTCGGCGAGGCGGAGCAGGTTTACCTTGTGCGGGAGTGTGACGCTGCAGCCACGGAACTCGAGCTTGTCGTCGGCGAGCAGTTCGAGGATGGTGGCTTTGAAGCTCGCGTAGGACTCGAGATCGGATTCGCCCGAGGCGATGGGGAGCGGGAGGTAGACGGCGTCGATTCCACGAGCCCGGAACGCGGCGTTGTGGAACTCTGGGGAGCGTGAGTGCGAGAGCGGCCACCCGACGACTCCGTAGACGCGTGTGCGGGGCTTGATGGCGTGGAAGTTGTACAGGTTGAGCAGTTCGGCCATCGTCGGCTGACCTGGGGCCGTCACCGTTGCCGCGCGAAGTGAGGCGAAGGTGAGCATGCCGCCGAACTTCGGCGCGAGGACGCGGGAGACGAGCCCGAACTCACCCATGGCGAGGGAGATCATCGGGCGATCCGATGAGGCGGGGAGGTGGAGTGCTTCGAGGGCGTCGCGAAGGGAACGAGCTCGGAAGGCGACCTTGATCACGGCGGGCTCGGCGTGTTCTCGCATCGTCGCGAGCTTGCGGAAGAGATCCGCGGGTCGCCCGTTGAAGTCGTGAAACGAGAGGATGAGCGCGGGATTGCCGTGGCCGCCGGAGCTCGTGTCGGCGACGATCTGTCGCACCGCTTGCCGGAGTGCCGCGGAGCGCTGAAACCGGGCGTGCTCAACGTCGATGTAGCGGGGAAGTCGGGCGGCATCGTGCGGGTCGCACACGGCCCGGTAGAAGGCCGCGAGCGCGTCGTCGTCTCCTTCGTACTCGCCACCTTCGGCCTGAGATCTGCAGGTGACGATGACGGGAAGGGGCGATGCCGCTGTGATCGAACGGATCATCGCGGCCGCCGCGGCGGGGTCGTCGCCGGAGAAGAAACCATCCGCCCGGAGTTCAACGAGGTCCGCGCCGTGCTCGACGGAGCGAATGGCCTCGGCGACGGCGGATTCGAGGGCGTGAACGGTGATAGGTACGCAGACGAGTGTCGGCATCGGCAGAGCGTAGGCGTCAGCGCCGATCGCGGCCCTGAGCCCAGCGGTGCGCGGGGTCTCCGGGCGAGAGCCGGACGAGTTCGATGACGATCTTGTAGAGCGAATCGGCGTAGTAGTCGCACTGGGTCACTCGACCCATGAGAGGCGTCGGATTGTCGTCGATCAGGTGAATGGCGACGAGAAGCCAGCGTCCGACAAAGGACATGCGCCGCGAGAGAATCACGAGGTTTGAACGGCTGAGCAATGCGGTGCGTGCGGGCCATATGCTGCCGGGCCGCTGGTGCTCGTCGAGTTCGCACAAGTCCACATCGGCGGTGAAGCGTGCGCCCTGAACACCGGCGTCGCCGACGGAGATCGTGGAGGGCTGTTCCTCGACGTGCTCCCAGGGCTGCGGCTTTCCTGCGCCCCCGGGGGGGACGTTTGGTGTCGAAGGTTGAGAGTTTCGGATCACACCCATGGTCGCCGTTCGCTCCGCGTTCAAGGGTGCTCATCGGTCAGGCACTGGCACGGGTGAGCTCCGCGGGCAGAAGGCCGTGTCTTGATGGCGCCGAGGATGCCGACTGCGCCGCGCAGGGGAGTTCTGAGACCTATCGTGCATGATGCTCGACTCGCTGCGTGACTGGTCGGAGTACCTGCGGAGAACCGCATCGGCGTCGCTCGGCCCGGGAAGGCCATGGGCGGAGGGAACCGCGGAGGAACGGCGAAGGTGGGCCTCGGGGTTTCGGGACGGTGCTGGACAGCGTCGTGAGGTCGACGGGTTTCTCCTCGCGAGGTTATCTGGTACACCGCTTCCCACTCCGTCCCTGGAAAGCGGGCCGGATGTCGCGGCGTGGAGATCCCTCGTGGACCCGCTCGCGTGGACGGGCCACTCCGGCGAGGGGCCGTTCGCGGAACACCTGAAGGAAACGTCGATCGAAGTATGGACCGAGTGCGAGTTGTGCGTGCTGCACGCGCGTGCGTGGGCGGACCTCCAGACCGGGGGACTCTCGGCGCGAACGCTTTCCGCCGCGCGATGGCTCGTGCGAGAGATTCAGCCGGATAACGCGACCACACGGCCGTGGGGAGTCGGCGTCTTCGCCTTGCTGGGGGTGCGTGAGCGAGACGTGGAAGCGCTGATGTACGCGGAGACGCTTGTTCACAACACGATCGTGAGCGGATCGGGTCGACCGGAGCCGATGTCCGCGTGCATTCTGGTCGACGGGGCGGAGTGGCTGGAAGCTTCGGAAGGGCGCTGAGAAGTTCGCATCCTTTTCGGGTCTCCGCCCGTACCATACTGCATGATCCGCACGTTGGTTGGAGTCCTCGCAATTGTGTTCTGCACGGTTCCGGCGTTCGCCGGGATCTTCGATCTGGCGGGGCGACCACCGACCCGCATTGTGGTCATCACGGATCAATCGATCGAACTCCCGGCCGTCATGCCGCCCACGCCGATGTTGAGGCTGTTGTCGGGGGTGGTTCATGAGATGAGCAGCGAGGAGATCCAGTCGCTCCGCACGATCGGGGCGGACGCGAAGCGAAAGAAGCCAGAGGGCGGGGCGTACCGGTTCGGCGTGCTGCGCCTCATCGGTCCCAAGGAAACGAAGGACCTCGAGCTGATCCGTGACGAGAACTCGGAGTTCTTCGTTCGGCAAATCCCTGACGAAGAGAACGACAAGGTGCCATGCTTCCACTTGGCTCGCGAGCGAATCGCGCGGCTAAGCGATGGCTGGGATCGGTACCGAGGCTCGTTCCTTCTTCCGGAAGGCACCCCCGTGGCCGAAGACGCGCTCGTCGACGGCCCGTACGCGCCGGGGTGGTACCGCGCGAGCCGCGAAGAACTCGGCGACCGCCTCTTGCGTGGACGTCACACGAAGATCAAGGACCCCATGCGGAGGCTGGCCGACGAGCGATTCCATGTCCGACTTCCGACAGACTACAAGCCGCGGCTGAAGGCCGGGCTCTTGGTTTGGGTGAACGCTGGCACGTCCGCCGATCTGCCCGATGAGTTTTCGGAGTGGCTCGACGAATCTGGTTTCATCATGATCGGCGCTCTGAACATCGGCAACTCCCGGCCAACGGCCGACCGGTATCAGCTCGCGATGGACATGGTGGAAACCGCACGGTCGCGGTACGTCGTAGACGAGACCCGCGTGTACGTCACCGGCATCTCTGGGGGCGGTCGGATCAGCTCGCACTTGTGGATGGGATGGCCCGAGGTCTTCCGCGGCGCGGCACCGATTGTCGGCCTTGGCTTCTACGAGCCGATCCCAATCGGCGACCGGACGTTCTACCCGCCCGATTACGACAAGCCCGAGGACCGCCAACTCAACCTGGTCCTCCCCCATCACATCGCGACGATCAGCGGCCCGCTCGATTTCAACTATCCGCACATCAAGCCGTGCACGGAGTTGATGCGGCTGCACGGATTCGAAGCCCGGTTCTTCGATGTGCCCGACATGGGCCACACCCTGCCGCCCGCGAAGACCTTCTCCGAGGCCATGAACTGGGTCGATCTCAAGGGCAAGGCAGCGGCCGCCGCCGAGATCGACGGGGCAAACGCGGTGCTGGTGAAACTCTCACCGGACGAGGCCAAGCGCAACGAGCAACTCATCGAGATCACGCGGATCGCGCCGTGGACACGCCCAGCGTGGGAAGCCGCGGAGTTGCTGAAAGGCGTGCCGGACACGTCAGCCAGGTAGCTCGCGGAGTTGCTGAAAGACCTCGATGGCCCTGGCGCGACTGGCGCTGAGGTCCACGATCGGCTCCGGATAGTCGATGCGAGCCCTCGCGAGTGGTGGCATCGACGCGAGGTCGTGAACATCCGCCCCCTTCACACCCGCGAGCTCCGGGACGAAGGTGCGAACATACTCGCCGACCGGGTCGAACTTCTGCCCTTGGCTGGTGGGGTTGAAGATCCGAAAGTACGGCGCGGCATCCGTGCCGGTGGACGCCGACCACTGCCACCCCCCGTTGTTGCTCGCAAAGAACCCGTCGATCAGAGATCGCATGAAATGGCGTTCGCCCTCTCGCCATTCCAGGAAGAGGTTCTTGCTGAGGAACATCGCCGTGATCATCCGAACTCGGTTGTGCATCCAGCCGGTGCGAAGCAACTGCCGCATCCCTGCGTCAACGATCGGCACACCCGTGCGGCCTTGCTTCCAGGCCTCAAGGTGGGTCGGGTTCACATTCCACTTCACCCGCTCCGTGAGCGGCTGGAACGCACGGCCCATGCACACCCGCGGGAACCCCACGAGCACGTGAACGAAGAACTCGCGCCAGCAGAGCTCGCTGATCCAGCAGAGCACGTGCTCGTTCCCCGTTTCGAGCGGAGACCGCGAGCCGTCGTTTGCCTCCATCGCCGCGGCAATGCAGGTTCGGGGCGAGATCGCACCGACCGCGAGATAGGGCGAGAGCGTGCTGGTCTCATTGCGTGCGGGAAAGTCCCGCCCGGTCTTGTACGAGCGGATATGCCCGGAGACGAACGCCCTCATGCGCTTCAACGCCGCCTGTTCACCACCGGGCCAGATCGCGGGATCCACTGTGCTCGCGAATCCCTCAACCCGGTCCGGCACGGGGTCGCCGGTCGTCGCACCGCGAGGCCGCTTCCCGGGAACCGGGTAGCAGCGCGGGCCACCCTGCGCCACGAGCAGCTTCGTCCACGCCTTCTTGAACGGAGTGAACACCGTATAGAAACGCCCCTCGCCCGTTCGAACACTCGAAGGCTCGAGCGATACCTGATCCGTGAACAGTTGGGTCTCGATGCCTCGGGCGACGCCCAGCGACTGCACACGCGCGTCGCGTCGGCCTTCATTCACCTCGTGCTCGCGGTTGGCGAATATCGCGGAGCAACCGAGCGACGCGGCGGCTGCGACGACGAGCTCCGGGGTCTGCGCTTCTGACGGCGACGTGATCACACGCAGCGGGATGCCGATTCGCTCAAGCGACTGCGCGAGCTCGCGAAGGGTTCGGAGCATGAACTCGACGCGCACCGGCGCGACATCGTGGCGGGTCCACTCGTCGGGGGTGAGTACAAACAGTGCGATGACCTCCGCCGCGCGGTCCTCGCAGGCGTGCCAGAGCGCGGTGTTGTCGGCTACTCGAAGGTCGGTGCGGAACCAGACCAGAGTTCGGCGCGAACCGGGGACGAGCGGGGCTGGTTTACTGGTGTCGCGTGCCATGCTGCTTGTTCGGATGATACGTCGATCCGGATTCGCATCACGCCGCGGCGCATACCCTCCGACCGATGGCTCGACGCGCTCCACAATCACGGGCGGAATCTCTGCCGGCCGGAGTAACGGGGTCGGCGGCAGTAGAATCGTGGTTTCGCGCGCAGGGCTGGCAGGCGTGGGACTTCCAGCGTGAAGCCTGGAACCACTACGCCAAAGGCGAAAGCGGCCTCATCCAGGTCCCGACCGGCGCCGGGAAGACCTACGCCGCGTACCTCGGGCCGCTGATGGAGGCCATCGACGACTTGAGGGAGACACCGCACCCTGCGATGACGCTGCGGGCGCTGTACGTCACACCTCTCCGCGCAGTCTCACGAGACATCGAGCTGGCCTTCACAAGGCCGATCCGCGAGATGGAACTCCCGTTCGTCGTCGAGAGCAGAACCGGCGACACCAAAGCCTCTGTGCGTGCCAAGCAGCGCGAACGCCTCCCCCACTTCCTGATCACCACGCCGGAGTCCCTGTGCCTTCTGCTCACCAGGCCCGATGCGGCCTCGCTGTTCGCCGATCTTCGGTGCCTCATCGTCGACGAATGGCACGAGCTGATCGCGAGCAAACGCGGCTCGCAGGTGGAGCTCGCCGCGGCACGACTGCGCAGGTTCGCGCCCGCGCTCCGCACATGGGCGCTTTCAGCCACGTTGGCGAATCTCGACGAGGCGACCAGATGCGCGGTGGGTACGACTTCGCGGCCGCCCGTCGTGATTCGGGGCGACATGCAACGGCCGATCACGCTAAAGACTGTGTTCCCGGATGAACGCTCGCGACTTCCCTGGGTCGGCCACCTCGGGCTGACGATGCTCCCCGCGGTCGTCGGCGCGATCGATCCCGCGCGACCGACGATCCTCTTCACGAACACGAGATCGCAGTCCGAACGCTGGTTCAGCGCAATCCAGGTCCTACGCCCCGAGTGGGCGGGCGTTATGGCCCTCCACCACGGTTCGATCGACCGCAAGGAGCGAGAGCGCGTCGAAGAAGGCCTGAAGTGCGGTTCCGTGCGGCTGGTCGTCGCAACAAGCTCTCTCGATCTCGGCGTCGATTTCTCGCCGATCGAGCTCGTGGTCCAGATCGGATCGCCGAAGGGCATCGCCAGGATCATGCAGCGCGCCGGGCGTGCGGCCCACCGGCCAAACGCGGCCACCGAGGTCCTCTGCGTCCCCACATACTCGCTCGAGTTGCTCGAGATCGCCGCGTCTCGAGACGCGATCGCGAGAGGCGAGATCGAGCCGCGATGGCCGTACGACCGACCGCTCGATGTGCTCGCGCAGCACCTCGTCACCTGCGGTATGGGAGGCGGGTTCGAGCCGGACGCGATGCTCGCGGAAGTACGCACCGCGTGGAGCTACCGCAACCTGACCGGGGCGGAGTTCGACTGGACGCTGGCCATGGTCTCCCATGGAGGCGATGCCCTGCGCGCGTACCCCGAGTACCACAAGCTCACCGCAGAGAACGGTCGCCTGTCCGTGCAGAGCAAGAGAATCGCCCAACTCCACCGCCTCAACATCGGCACCATCACCGCCGACACCACGATCGATATCGCCTACGAGAACGGACGTCGACTCGGCAAGATCGAGGAAGGTTTCGTCGGATCGCTCCGGGAACGAGAGCGTTTCGTCTACGCCGGAAAGACCCTCGAGTTCATCAGGCTCAAGGACCTCGTTGCCTACGTCAAGCCCGCGCGCGGCACCACATCCCGCACGCCCATCTGGTCTGGCACCCGATTGCCGATCTCCGAGAGCCTCGCCGCGGCAGTCCGGCGTCGCATCGCCCTGCTCGCACATGGCACGTTCGACGCGCCGGAGCTCGAGGCCTTTCGCGGCGTCGCGGAAACCCAGGCCCGCCTGTCCATGCTCCCGCAAGAGCGAGAGGTCCTGATCGAATCAACCGAAACGGCCGACGGCTACCACTGCTGCCTGTTCCCGTTCGAGGGGCGTCTCGTCAACAGCGCGATCGGTGCGCTTCTCGCGCTGCGGCTCGGTCGCATCGCGCCACGCACGATTTCCGTATCCGCGAACGACTACGGCGTCGAGCTGTTGAGCCCCGCTCCCATTGACTTCGAGCACGAGATCACCCCGTCGGTCTTCAGCGACACGAACCTCGTCGACGATGCCTTCGCGAGCGTCGACAAGAGCGAGCTGGCAAAGACGCAGTTCCGAGAGATCGCGCGCGTTGCGGGGCTGGTGATCCAGACTTACCCCGGAACCAAGAAGTCGGGCCGCCAACTCGGTGCCGGATCCTCCCTCCTTTTCGACGTGCTGAGCGAGTTTGACCCAGGGAACCTGCTGATCCACCAGGCGAGGCGCGAAGTCCTCGAACGCCAGTTCGAGAGCAGCCGCCTCGCCAGGACCCTGGCGAGAATCCGTGCCTCCACACTGGTTCACCGCCGCACTTCTTCCCCCACTCCCTTCGCATTCCCGATTATGATCGAACGCCTCTCCGCTCGCCTTTCTTCTGAGACCATCCAGCAACGCATCGAACGGCTGCAGCAGCAATGGACCGAGACTCCCCCGACATCTCCCTCCCGATCGGTCCGCCCGGCAAGGAAGAAGCCTTCATCCTCAGTTCGATGAAGTGCGTGCACTGGCCGAGCCGCCACACGCTGCTGGTCGCCGACCTCCATCTCGGCCACGCCTCGACGTACCACGCGTTCGGAGTCCCCCTTCCTGCCGCGCAACTCGGCGAAGAGCTCGCGCGACTCGACGCGTGCATCGCGCGGTATCAGCCCGAGCGAATCGTGGTGCTGGGTGATTTCCTCCACGCCGCCGCCGGCCTCACCGCCGCCCTGCGGGAACGCGTCGAGACATGGCGTCCCACGTTCCCGGGCCGGGTCGTTGTCGTGCTTGGAAACCACGACCGGGCGCTCAGATCGGTGGCCACGGCGTGGGGGCTCGAGGTCGCGGGCGATCTTCTGGAAGAGGGCCCGTTTGTACTCAAGCACTTCGCCGAGCCGGAAGCGGACCGATTCGTGTGGTGCGGACACGAACACCCTGCAACCTTCATCGGTGGTCGTGCGGATGGGATCAGGCTCCCGTGCTTCGCTCTGACTCCGGCGATCGGGATACTCCCCGCCTTTAGCTCGATGGCCTCCGGCTCTCGCCGCGGGGTCCCCGACGGGGCGAGGCTCTTCGCGGCGGCACCCGGCCGCATTGTGGTGGTGCCCGGGGTTCAGCGATCCGCCAGTCACGCCTGATAACCAGCCGACGAAGGCTGCGGGCCCGCGCCGACCTGCACGGTCGGAATCGTGGCCTCGCTTCCCGTCAGGCTTCTGCGGCGGACGAAGGTTGGTTATGCTGATCGGTCGATTCAACCCGACGGACTCCCGTCGGCCTTTGGTGAGAAGATCAGGAGATCGAAGTGAAGCAGTTTCTCATGGCCGCGGTCGCGGCATGCCTCGGTTCCATCGCAACGGCACAGCAGGGGCTAGTCAACTACTGGCAGGGACTCGAGACCATGCCCGAGGCCGTGAAGGCACAACCGGCGGGCATCCGCGCGTTCAAGTACCACTCATGGCAGTTGAAGGACGCTGCAACGCTCAAGAACGCGCTTGCCGCGGCGCCCATGGAGTTCACGCCCGAGGGCGAAATGGCCCCGATCGAGTTCCCGATCCCGCGGCCTGACGGTACGTTCTCCTGGTTCACCGTCGTCGAAGCACCCGTGATGGAACCGGGTCTTGAGGCACAGCTCCCCGGGGTGAAAACCTACCGCGGGCAGGGGCTTGACGATCCCGCGGCAACCGTCAGGCTCGACTTCACGCCCTTGGGCTTTCACGCGAGTGTGTTGAGCCCCAACGGTTCGTACTACGTTGATCCGTTCTCGAAGGACAACACCGAGTACTACTCGAGCTACTTCCTGACGGACCTGCGTCCCGCCTCGCGTTTCGTCTGCTACACGCCGGATCTGGGGAACCAGAGCGGCCTGAACGACGACGGGTTTGATGGGGGCTACGGCGAGCGGGTATCCGGCACAACGCTCCGGACCTTTCAGCTCGCGATGGCGGCGACAGGCGAGTTCACCGGCTACTACGGCGGCAATCAGGCGAGTGCCCAGGCCGGCCTCGTGACCGGTGTAAACCGGATGAATCAGGTGTGGGAGAACGAGTGCGCGATCCGCTTCGTGCTGGTCGCCAACAACCTGAGCATCGTGTACACGGACACCACGACAGATCCCTACACGGGCGGCGACCTCAACGCGATGCTGGGAGAGAACCAGACGAACCTGAACGCGGTCATCGGCACCGCGAACTACGACATCGGCCACGTCGTGAGCGGCCTCAACCTCGGGGGTCTTGCGCAGCTGAGCGTGGTGTGCAACAACTCCCGCGCTCGCGGGGCCACCGGACTCTCCGTGCCCGCGGGGGACTTCTTCTGGGTGAGCTACGTTTCGCACGAACTGGGTCACCAGTTCGGCGCGACCCACTCGTTCAACAGCAACACCACCCCCTGCACGGGCAACCGCACCGGTGCGACGGCGTACGAGCCGGGCAGTGGCGTCACCATCATGAGCTACGCCAACAACTGCGGCAGCGACAGCTACCAGAGTCAATCCAGCCCGTACTTTCACACCGCCAGCTACGACCAGATCATCGCCCACGCGTCAAGCCGCACGTGCGATACCGAGACCGCCACCGGGAACTCGGTTCCCACCGCAAACGCCGGCAGCGACCGAACGATCCCGATCGGAACGCTCTTTTCAGTCAACGGAATCGCGACGGATGCGAACGGTGACGCCCTCACCTACTGCTGGGAACAGCTCGATGCGGGACCGGCACAGACGCTCGCGGAGATGCTCACGACCGACAACGGAACGAGCCCCATCTTCCGAAGCTACCCGGCCTCCACCAACTCCGATCGCACGTTTCCCCGCTACTCAAACGCACTTTCCAACTCCCTGCCCATCGGCGAACGCTATCCCGGTGCCGCCCGAACCCTCGATCTGCGATTCACCGTTCGAGACAATCGGTCAGCGGGCGGCGGCGTGAATGCCGACACCGTCGTCATCACCGTTCGGGCAGACGCCGGCCCGTTCGCGGTCACCGTTCCGAGTGCATCTGGTATCGCCTGGAACTCGGGATCCCAGCAGACCATCACGTGGGATGTCGCGAACACCTCGGCATCACCGATCAACGCAACCGCCGTCAACATTCTCCTTTCAACCGACGGTGGAAACACCTTCCCGATCACCCTCGCCCAGAACACGCCCAACGATGGATCCCAGGTCGTTACGCTCCCCGAGCTGGTATCGACAGCGTGCAGGATTCGGATCGAACCGACGAACAACATCTTCTTCGACATCTCCAACTCCAACTTCTCCATACGGTGCGATCTCGCACCCCTCCCATCATCCCTGCAGGCCACCGACGGAACCCTCTGCGACCGCGTTGATCTCACATGGAACGCCGCGGCGGGTGCCACCGGGTACGAGATCCTTCGCAATACCATCAACCTTGGGAGCACCGCGACCACCATCGGCAGCTCAACCACCAACACGTACTCAGACTTCACCGCCAGCCCGGGCGTTTCGTACTTCTACTTCGTGCGAAGCACGAACGAGTGCGGCAGCAGCGGCGTCAGCATCTCCAACGCCGGCTTCCGGGGCACCGGGATCGCCTCACCCACCGGCGTCGCCGCTTCCGACGGCAGTTCCTGCTCCTCGGTCTCCGTGACCTGGAGTGCCGCCGCGGGCGCCACCAGCTACCAGATCTGGCGTTCCGCGACGAACAACGCGGGACAGGCGACACAGATCGGCTCGATCGCCGCCAGCCCATTCACCGACACGACAGCGTCCACGGGTCAGATCTTCTACTACTTCGTGGCCGCAACCGGCGGCTGCGGAACCTCGACTCTGAGCTCCGGCGACGCGGGCTCAACCGCCGTCGCCGCGGGCGCTCCCTCAGCGGTCACCGCGACCGAGTCCAACTGCGGAAACGTTCAAGTCTCCTGGACCGCTGGTGCTGCCGCGACGGGATACGAAGTCTTCCGCGCCAGCACGAACACGTTCGCCAACGCGGTCATCATGGGCACGCCCTCCGCGAGCCCCTTCACCGACGGCACCGCAGTCCCCGGAACGACCTACTTCTACTGGGTCCGCTCCACCAACGCCTGCGGTGCCTCCGCCGCATCCGGACCCGACTCGGGCCAGCGACTGACCACGCCCGATGCCCCGTCTGCGATTGTCGCCACCGACTCCTCGCTCTGCGACCGCGTGGACATCTCGTGGTCCCCCGTCGCTGGCACGACCTCCTACACCGTGATCCGCTCCAGTACGAACAACGCCGGCTCCGGCACCGCGATCGGCACGCCCACCGGTGCCTCCTTCGCCGATACCACCGGCTCCGCGGGCACAACCTACTTCTACTTCGTCTCCGCAACAAACCCCTGCGGCAACTCCGCGACCAGCTCCGGCGACCAGGGCACACGCGCCCAGACACCCGCGGCACCCACGGCACTCGCCGCGACCGACAGCACCAACTGCGATCAGATCGACATCTCATGGGCTGCCTCGGCCGGTGCGACAAGCTACGAAGTCTTCCGCGCCGCTTCCGACAGCTCCGCCCTCGCCGTTTCCCTCGGTATCACCACCAACACAGCCTTCGCCGACTCCTCCGCCCCATCCGGCGTCACCCACTTCTACTTCGCCAAGGCCATCAACACCTGCGGCGCGTCCGCCTTCAGCCTCTCTGACAGCGGCACACGCGGCGGCACCCCCGCGGCACCCACCGCTGCTCAGGCGGACCGCACCTCGCTCTGCTCAAACGACCCCGGGTCCATCACGCTCACCGCGATCGGCGCAACCGGCACCACGCGGTGGTACGCCGGCACCTGCGGCGGAGCCGAGATCGGCACCGGCCCGTCGCTTCTCCTCGACTCGCCAACCTCAACCACCACGTACTTTGTCCGAAACAGCACCTCCTGCGGCGACTCCGACTGCGCATCTGTGACCGTGACCGTCACCCCCGCCGCCGAACCTCCCGCTTCGATCGATGTCAGCCGAAACAACCTGTGCGCAGATGATTCCGGGACCATTCAGCTCTCCGCCCTCGGCGGTAGTGGCACCACACTCCGCTGGTACCGCGACTCCTGCAACGGTGTCGCCGTTGGTACTGGCAACCCACTCTCCATCGAATCCCCCCTCAGCACCACCGCCTACTTCGCCCGCTGGGAGAACTCCTGCGGTGCGTCCGACTGCGCATCGGCCACAGTCACCGTCGTTCCCACGCCCTCCATCGCTCAGATCACCCTCAGCAACGGCCCCACCTACGCCCTCGGCGACGCAACCCTCGTCACCGTGACGCTCTCCGCCCCGGCTCCCGCGGCAGGCGCAAGCGTGACCATCTCCAGCCCCGCGTTCAACACAATCGGGCTCTCCGTCCCAGGCGGCGCTCTCTCCGGCAACGCGTCCGTCACGCTCAACAACTACGGCCTCTCGCTCCAAGCAATCGCGACCGGCGCTTCGTGCGCCTCTGGCTCCGCAGCCTCGTCCAGCTTCGATGTCATTGGCGGCCCCGTGATCTTTGTCGACCCCGCCGGCACCGACTCCAACCCCGGCACCTCCGCTGCACAACCCGTGCAGTCGGTTGCAGCGGCCATCTCGCGCGTCGCCCCCGGCGGCACCATCCTCATCGCTCCCGGCAGCTACACCACTCACGCCACCATCGACCGTTCGGTCTCCATCCTCGGTGACTCCGCTACAACCACAACGCTCACCGGCTCCGCAACCGGTCGCGTTCTCGATATCTCCGCTGGCCACTCCGTGACACTCCGCAACCTCGCCCTCATCAATGGTCAGGCCAGCGGCGATGGCGGCGGCGCCCGAACGGCCGCCGGCTCCTCGCTCACCATCATCGACTGCATCTTCGATGGCAACCTCGCAAGCGGTCGCGGCGGCGCAATCGACGCCCTCGGCGGCCTCGTCGTCTCTGGCTCCACCATCTCCGCCAACCTCGCGCAGACCGGCGGCGGCATCGCCGTAAGCGGCCCGTCCGCAAGCGTCACCAACACGACCGTCAGCAACAACTCCGCCGGCTCCGACGGCGGCGGCCTCTGGCTCGACTGCTCGACCACCGCCCTGATCTCACACTCCACCATCGCGTTTAACTCCGCGACCAGCGGCGGCGGTCTCCACGCCTGCCCCACCGCCGTCGTCCAACTCGCCTCTTCCATCCTCGCCGACAACACCGCGAGCTCCGCTCCCGATGCCGCCGCAGCTCTCGCCTCTCTCGGCACCAACCTGATCGCAAACGCGAGCGGCACTTCAGGCACCGTACCGTCCGACATCCTCGGTCAAAGCGCCCTGCTCCTCCCCCTCGCCGACAACGGCGGCCCCACTCCCACCCACGCCCTCTCCTCCGGCAGCCCGGCCGTCGATGCCGCAGACCCCGGATGCTCCCTCCCCGTTGACCAGCGCGGCATCTCCCGCCCCCTCGACGGCAACTCCGACACCATCGCTCGCTGCGACATCGGCGCCTTCGAACTCAACCCCGCCCAGTGCCCCTGGCAAACCGCCGGCTGCGCGGCGGACTACGACAACTCCGGCGGTGTCGACGGCGACGACGTCATCGCCTTCTTCGCCGAATGGGACATGAACGCCGCATGCGCCGACGTTGACCTCAGCCAAACCACCGACGGCGACGACGTGATCCTGTTCTTCAGCCTGTGGGACGCAGGCGGCTGCTAAGCCAACTCTTCACCCCCCCCTCGCCCGTTCTCCCCAACGCCCCACGCCTCGCCGCGTGGGGCGTCTTTGTTGCTGAAGACCCCGCGAAACCTCCCACGATGTCCGACGGCCAGCCGGTGGAGCCACTCGCGATCCCTCAGTATGCTCCCCGTAACCAATGTTCCGCCACGGCATCCCAGACCCGACATGACCATACTCCTCACCGCTCTCGCGGCATATCTCCTCCTCGGCGTCTCTTTCGCGATCCCCTTCGCGATCAAGGGCGCGGCGGCGATCGATCCCGTTGCTCGCCATGCAACCTGGGGCTTCCGCCTCCTCGTCATTCCCGCTGCCGCGGCACTCTGGCCGCTGCTCCTCCTCCGCTGGGCTCGCTCACCGGAGGCCCACCCGTGAACCACTGGCAGCGCCGAACCCACCGCATCCTCTGGCTTCTTCTCACGCCGCTCCTCCTGGCCTGCGTCGTCCTCATCGGAGGCTTCACCCGATGAGCGTCGCCTACTCAGCCATCCAGTGGAACCAACACAAGCGCATCTACGACCTCATCGCCGCCGGCGGTGTGCTCGCGTTCGTCGCGGCCTTCATCGCCGTTACCCTCGTCGTGCAGGGCGATAGGGCCCCAACCGCGCCCGTGATGCTCCTTCGCGGTCTCGGGCTCTGCGCCATCACCCTCCTTCACCTCATCCTCGCCATCGGCCCTCTCGCACGACTAACTCCGAAGGCCAGCCCCCTGCTCTACAACCGCCGACACCTTGGCGTCCTCACGTTCTTCGTCGCCCTCGGACATGCCGCCCTCTCCACGCTGTACTACGGCTTCTTCGGCGACCGAAACCCCGTGCTCGTGCTCCTCGCCGACAACACCCAGTACACCTCGCTGCAGGGATTCCCCTTCGAGGTCCTGGGTTTCTTTGCACTTCTCATCCTCTTCCTCATGGCCGCAACCAGCCACGATTTCTGGCTCAAGAACCTCGGCCCGCGCGCCTGGAAGTGGCTGCACATGTCCGTCTACGCAGCGTACGCGGCACTCATCTTCCACGTGCTCCTCGGCACCCTTCGCTCCGAGCCAAGCCTCTGGCCGCCGATTCTCCTCGCCACCGGCGTCACACTCATCGGCGGCCTTCACATCATCGCGGCAACGAAGTCCGCTCGCGCCTCCGCCGCCGCGCTCCGCTCCGCTGCGCCCCCGCAGTGGTTCGACGCCTGCTCGCTCAGTGACATCTCCGACTGCCGCGCCAAGATCATCCACACGCCCACCGGAGAGAGCATCGCCGTCTTCCGCTACGACGGTCGCGTCTCCGCCGTGTCCAACACCTGCGTCCACCAGGGCGGCCCCCTCGGCGAAGGCAAGATCGTCAACGGCTGCATCACCTGCCCCTGGCACGGCTACCAGTACCTGCCCGACTGCGGGCAATCGCCTCCCCCATTCACCGAAAAGATCCCCACGTACGAAGTACGCCTCCGCGGCGAGCGCATCGAGATCAACCCCAACGCCCTTCCACCCGGCACCCCCGTCCCGCCGGCGGTCATCAACGCGGGAGCCCAACAGTGACCCCCGAACCGGACGACTTCTACGTCGGCTACCTGCCGATGCCCCCCGCGTACAAGCGCTCACTTATCGCCATCTGCTGCGTACTCGCCGCGGCCATACTCGCCTCCGCGATCTCGCTCGCCTCCTCGCACCGCGAAGGGGGCGACGGCATCTGGGACACCGGCCACGAAGTCACCCTCACCGGCGACATCTCACATTCCCCCTACCCACACCTCACGTTGAACGACGGCACCACCGTCTTCCTCGTCGAGGTCGGCAAGAAGGGCGCCCAGGAGCGCATCCGAGCGCTGGGAGATGGCCTGGGCACATGCCGCGGCTGGGCCATCACGCGCGACGGCCGCCGCATCCTCGAACTCGCGCCCGAGCCCGATGCCGTCGTCATCGAAGCCAAGCCCGCGCACTTCGCACCCCCGCGCGTCAAGCGCGGCGAGGTCACCCTCCGAGGCGAGATCGTCGACTACAAGTGCTACCTCGGCGCCATGAAACCCGGCGACGGCAAAGGACACAAGGCCTGCGCCTCCCTCTGCATCGGCAACGGCATCCCGCCGGTGCTTGTCACCACAGCTAACGGCACGACCGAGTATCTCGTCCTTACCGACGAAACCGGCCGCGGCCCTGTCTCTCAACTCGCCGCGCAGTTCGCCGGTGAACCCGTCGTGGTCACAGGCGAGCGCATGGAACAAGGAGCCACATCGTGGCTCCTCGTCCGTTCCGTTTCTCGTCGCGACCCCTGAAAGGGTCACATCATCTGGCCGCCACCCATCCCCGGGCCCGTGATGCCGCCGGTGATCATCGGCCCCGCACCCGGGGGCCGCTGCGACATCGGAGGACGGGGCATCGGAGGCGGTGTGGGCGACAAGCGTGCCTTGAACACGTACTCCGTCACCTGTCCGCGGACGTCCTCGAGCATCCCCGTGAACATCCGCGAGCCTTCGCGCTTGAACTCGATCCGCGGGTCGTTCTGGCTGAACGCCCGGTAGCTGATCGAGTCGCGAAGCTGGTCCATCGCGTACAAGTGGTTCCGCCACGCCTCGTCCGCGGTCTTGAGCACCACCGTCCGCTCGAACTGCAGCAGTTCCGAACGCACGATGCTCTCGATCCGCGCCCGGATCTTCCCTTCCCGCTCGTCGGGCTGCAGGAACCGCATCGACTCCGGCAACGACCGACCAAAGCGAGTCTTGAAGTGCGCATCCAACGCGTCGTCGTTCGGGGCCTTCAACGCCTGCTGGATCTCGCTCTCCAGCTTGTTCTCCTTGAAGAACGACCGCGAAGCCGCCATCAGCTCCTCGCGCACCTGGCCCGGCGTCTTCTTGAAGATCTCCATATCCCAGCCGAGCGCGTACCTCGTGTTCGCCCACGAGATCAGCTGCGTCGCCGCGTCCTGACGCGACACCTGCGACATCATCTTGGTCGCCTGCATCGCGAAATCCACCGGGTACTCGACCTCGCGCTTCTCGTAGGCCTCTTCGACCTTCCGCACCAGCAGGTTCGTCACCGGGTTCGACTCGTCCTCCGGCTCTTCCTTCGTCGCCGCGACGATCTCTTCCGGCGACACCTCGAGGCTGAGCTTCTTCTCGGCCCACTTCGCGAGCTGCTCCGCCCCGTAGTTCGGCACCAGGAACTGCCCAAGCCCGCTCAGATCACACGAGTCAATCGCCGTCGAGGCCGCCTCGGCCAGCATCAACTCAACGCGACGCCGCTCGTCCGCGCCGCCGCTGCGGAGATCGTTCACGTTGATCTCGACGTTGAACCGGCTCTTCGCCCAGCGGATCAGCCCCGCGGAGTCGAAGTCCACCGCCTTGTCCACCCCTTCCGCCGGGATGTACTCGCCGAGCGTCACCGAGATCGTCTGACGCATCTCGTACTTCGCCTCTTCCGCGATGATCTTCTCCATCTCGAACTGCTCGCGCCCGCGCAGCCGATCCGCCGAGATCGAACAATCGAGCTTCGCGCCCGCGAACTCCGCGCAGCTCTGGTACGGGTAATCCGAATCCAGATACTCCGCCACGGCATCGTCCACCGTCGCCGAAATGAACGAGAAGATCAGGCCCTTCACGTCCCGCCCCTCGATCACGCGCTGCCGCATGCCGTAGAAGCTCTGACGCTGGTGCTCCATGATCTCGTCGTACTCCAGCACCGTCTTGCGGTAGTGGAAGTTCCGCTCTTCCACCTTCTTCTGGGCCCGCTCGACGCTCTTGCTCAGCATCGGATGCTCGATCGCATCGCCCTCCTTCATCCCAAGGCTCGCCAGCACCTTCATCGTGGTCTCACCCGAGAACAACCGCATCAGGTCGTCCTCAAGCCCGACGAAGAACCGGCTCGACCCCTTGTCGCCCTGCCGGCCCGCGCGTCCACGCAACTGGTTGTCGATACGCCGCGCCTCGTGACGCTCCGTACCCACAACGTGCAGCCCGCCCATGTCCTCGATGTCCGTGAACCACCGCACCTTGTGCAGCAGGAACCGGCCCGCCAAATCCAACGCCGTCCGCAACTCGTCCGGTTTCATCCGGTCGATCGCCTTGGGCGACTCCCACGTGTGCTTGTTCGCCCAGTGCCGCAGCAGCTTCAGCTCCAGCTCCGGGAACGCCAGCCCCTCCAGATCCCGCCGGTTCACGCCCAGCTCGTGCGGCGCAATCTTCCGGTAGATCTGCTCCCGCAGCTCCTGGTCCGTCGCGTTCACCGTCAGCGTCGCCGGCGCGATGCTCCGCTTCAGCCAGTGCTCCAGCAGCTGCTCCCGCGTGAACTTGCCCAGCTTGATGTCCGTACCGCGACCCGCCATGTTCGTCGCGATCATCACCGCGCCCAGCTGCCCCGCGTTCTCAACGATGTGCGCCTCGCGGTCGTGCTGCTTCGCGTTGAGCACCGCGTGCTGGATCGAGTGATTCTTCATCAACAGCTTGCTCAGCGACTCGCTCTTCTCGACGCTCGTCGTGCCCACCAGCACCGGCCGCCCCACATCGTGGAACGCCTTGATCTCGTCCGTGATGAACGTCCACTTGTCCTTCGCCGTCAGGAACACCATGTCGTCAAAGTCGCGACGCACCACCGGCTTGTTCGTCGGAATCGCCACCACGTCCAGGCCGTAGATGTCGTGGAACTCCTGCGCTTCGGTGTCCGCCGTGCCCGTCATCCCCGCCAGCCTCTTGTACATCTTGAAGAAGTTCTGGATCGTGATCGTCGCGACCGTCTGCGTCTCCTGCTTGATCTTCACCTTCTCCTTGCACTCGATCGCCTGGTGCAAGCCGTCCGACCACTGCCGCCCGATCATCGGTCGGCCCGTGTTCGAGTCCACGATCACGATCCCCGGCTCCGCACGCCCCGTCGACTGGTCCGGGACGCTCATCACCACATAGTCCTTGTCCAGCTCGTACACCGTGTGCGCACGCAGCGACTGCTCCAGCAAGTGCGGCAGATCGATGTTCTCGTCCACGTAGAACGAACCAACCTGCGCAACCCGCTGCGCCTCGCTCACGCCGTCGTGCGTCAGGTGCGTCTGCTTCCGCTCCAGCTTCACCTCGAAGTACTGCGTGTTTCGGTCGCGATCCGCCTCCAGCTTCGGCAACTCCGCCTTCGACTCCGCCAACTGCTTCTGAAGCTCCGGCACCCGCGCCTTGTCCCGCGCCTGCCGGATGTCGCCCTCCAGCCCCTTGATCCGCATCCGGCACTTCTCGACCCGCTCCTCCGCGTCCGTCCACGGCTTCTGCTTCATCACCAGGTGACGCGCAAGCTGATCCGCCAGTTCGTACCGCGGCTCATTGTCATGCGCCTGACCCGAAATGATCAGCGGCGTCCTCGCCTCGTCGATCAGAATCGAGTCCACCTCGTCCACCACCGCGAAGTGCCGCTTCTTCTGAACCTGCGACTCCTCGTTGTCCTTCATGTTGTCGCGCAGGTAGTCAAACCCGAACTCGCTCGTCGTCCCGTACACCACATCACACCGGTACATCAGCCGCTTGGTGTCCTCCCCCTGCTGGTGCTGCGGGTGAATCGCGCCAACCGTCAGCCCCAGCGCCCGGAAGAACGGGAACGTCCAGTCCCGGTCGCGCTGCACCAGGTAGTCATTCACCGTCACCACGTGCACCTTCAACCGCTCGATGCACGCCAGATACGTCGCCAGCGGCGCGACAATCGTCTTGCCCTCGCCCGTCCGCATCTCCGCGATCTTCCCCTGCGTCAACACCATTCCGCCGATCAACTGCACGTCAAACGGCCGCGCCCGGAACGGCGGACGGCTCTCCGGGTACAACTCCCGAACCGCCTCATAAAACGCCGGCGGAATCTCCACCCGCATCCACCCAGGCACCAGGTCCTGACACCCCAGCCAATCCCCCTTCTCATCCCCGATCGCGTCCGGCGGCGGCGGAACCGCGTCCTGCTTCGGCGTATACGTCCGAGGCACCAGAATCGGCATCGCATCCGCCTCTGCCTTCACCCGGTCATACGTCGCCCGCGCCTCGCCCTTCAAACCGCTCGGATCAAACCCCAGCTTCGGATTGAAAACGCTCCGGATCCCCACCGAACGATCCATCGCCTCCCGAGCGACCGCAAACGACTCCACCATCAGGTCGTCCGCCTTCGTCCCCTTGTCCAGCCGCGCGCGAAACTCAACCAGCTTCCCACGCAGCTGCTCGTCCGTCAGCGTCCTCAACCCGCTCTCCAACGCGTTGATCGCCTGAACTCGCTGCGTGTACTTCTTCACGAACCGATCGTTCCGCGTACCAATGATCCGGTTCAAAATCGGCCCGATGATCGGAATGCCCTGCTCTGCCATGTTCGTTGTCCTGTTTCATGCCGACGCGCCGACTTCGCGACGCGCGGTCTTCACGCCCCGGCCTCTTCCGCCGTGGCTTCATCATCACGTGTGTGTTCTTTAACGCCTACGCCCGACGCTCAACTCCAGCGTCAGACCACCGGCGGTGGCATCGACAGCAGCCGCTCCGCAAGCAGCCGCATCTCCGCAGCCTCGTACCCGCTCTCCAGCTTCGCAACGCCACGCTCCCGCAGCCCCGCCAGCCGCCGCTCGGCCGCCGATGGAACCACCCGCGTCCGCGCCGCCATCCGACGCTGCTGCCACTCAATCCGCTCCACCACCGCACGACAGCCGACCCGCTCCCCACCACGCTCCCCCCGCGGATCCGCCTGCCCCACCTCGCCAAACGACGCCTTCCACGCGAACGCCACCACCATCAACAGCGCAAGGCTGTTCCACAGCGTCAGGTTCGAGTTGAGGGCGCGTCGGCACGTCATACGAGGGCGATATGCTAGGAAGATCGGCCTCCCCGCGTCCTCTCAGTGACCATTCTCAAACTTCCCCTCCAATTCCTAACACTACCCTCACACCACTCGCCCCCCGAACCTCTCCCCACCCGCCCGAGTACAGTCCCCATCCCCATGAAGCTCATCCTCGTCAACCCCCGCGGCTTCTGCGCCGGCGTCCGCATGGCCATCGATGTCGTTGACCAGGTCGTCGAACTCTTCCCCAACACCCCCATCTACGTCTACCACGAAATCGTCCACAACAAACACGTCGTCTCCCGCTTCGTCGACCGGGGCGTCCGCTTCGTCGACGATCTCGACCTCGTCCCCGAAGGCGAGATCGTCGTCTTCTCCGCCCACGGCGTCAGCCCCGCAGTCCGCGAACACGCCCGCCGCCGCCGCCTCACCGCCATCGACGCCACCTGCCCCCTCGTCACCAAGGTCCACTCCGAAGCCATCCGCTACGCCCGCCAGGGGTACCAGATCCTCCTCGTCGGTCACCACGACCACCAGGAAATCGTCGGCACCGCCGGCGAAGCCCCCGACGCCACCCAGGTCGTCGAGTCCCCCGCCGACATCCCCAACCTCTCCATCCGCGACCCCGACCGCCTCGTCTACCTCACCCAAACCACCCTCTCCACCGACGACGCCGATGTCATCATCCGCGCCCTCAAGGCCGCCTTCCCCAACATCAAAGAACCACCCAGCAGCGACATCTGCTACGCCACCACGAACCGCCAGCACGCCGTCCGCGAAATCGCCCCCGAGTGCGACCTCGTCATCGTCGTCGGCAGCCGCAACAGCAGCAACAGCGTCCGCCTCACCGAAATCGCCGCCAACGTCGGCTCCCGCGCAGTCCGCGTCGACGACCTCTCCGAGATCGACTTCGCCTGGTTCCCCACCGGCAACGAAACCGTTCTTCTCACCGCCGGCGCCTCCGCGCCCGAAGACCTCGTCGCCTCCATCTGCCGCGCTCTCCTCACCCGCTTCGGCGGAACCATCGAGCAACGAGCGATCTTCGAAGAAGACGTCGAGTTCGGTCTGCCTGTCACCCTCAAGCGCATGATGCGCGACCGGGGAATCAACCCCGACGGTCGCTCCATCCGCGTCTCCGCCCCAATCATCACCCAAGACCTGTACGGCGCAACCCCCTTGACCCGAAACGGCCAGGCGCTCTGACCACACAACCAACATGAAGCACCCCACCAACCATTTCTTCGCCCACACCCCCGAGTCCCTCTCCGAGTGGTGCGACCGCGCCAACATGCCGGCCTTCCGCTCCAAGCAGATCCTCGAATGGGTCTACCAGAAAGGCGTCGCCGACCCGGAGAAGATGACCAACCTCTCCAAGCTCGACCGCGACCGACTCGCCGCGGGCATGACGTTCCTCTCCGGCAACGCCATCGCCCATCAGATCGCCAGCGACGGCACGCAAAAGCTCCTCATCGAATGGCAGGACGGCGACGCCCCAACCCCCGCCGCCACTCCCAGCGACACCCCGGCCCACAACCCCCTCAAGCTCCCCCTCCTCAACGTCACCCAGTCCGCCGGTGATTCCACCCGCCAGACCGAGTGCGTGATGATCCCCTCCCAAGACCAGGAAGATCGCGACGAACCCTCCCGCCGCACCGCCTGCATCAGCTCGCAGATCGGCTGCCCCGTCGGCTGCCGCTTCTGTGCCTCAGGTATCGGCGGCCTCGACGGAAACCTCTCCGCCGGCCGAATCGTCGAACAAGTCTGGCGCCTCGGTCAACTCCCCGGCGTCCGCCGAATCACCAACGTCGTCTTCATGGGCATGGGCGAACCCCTCAGCAACCTCACAGCCGTCGTCCCCGCCATCCGCTCCATCACCTCGCTCTGGGGCCTGGGCATCTCCGCCCGCAAGATCACCGTCTCCACCGTCGGCCTCCCCAAAGCCATCGAGAAACTCGCCGAACAACTCGACCTCCCCATCACCCTCGCCCTCTCCCTCCACGCCCCCAACGACGAAATCCGCCGCAAGCTCATCCCCTGGGCCGAATACACCACCATCAAGGATCTCCTCGCCGCCTGCCAACGCTGGTTCCTCAAAACCGGCCGCGAAATCACCCTCGAATACACCATCCTCAAGGGCGTCAACGACTCCCCCGCAAACGCCCTCGAACTCTCCCAGGTCGCCAAGACCCTCCGCGCCAACGTCAACCTCATCCGCTACAACGAAGTCCAGGGCATGCCCTTCGAACGCCCCAAGTCCGCCGACGTCCTCGCCTTCCAGGAGATCCTCCGCGAGAAGAACATCAACGTGCACATCCGCGCCAGCCGCGGCAGAGACATCGCCGCCGCCTGCGGCCAGCTCCGCCACGAACGCGCCTCCGCCGGGAGCGAAAACTGATGCCGGTCGGCGAGACTCCCCCCGCCGCCTTCCAGCCCTACTCCCTCGCGCACGCCATCACCTTCGCGCTCTGCATCTCATTCATCGTCGCCCTCACGCTCCTCGGCCGCGCCGCCCTCGCTCGCGACCAGGAACGCCGCGTCGTCCTCCCCTGGGCCATCTTCTCCTTCGCCATCAACATCTGGTCCTGGATCTACTGGTTTAACCCCGCCCACTTCGACCTCCGCAAGTCCATGCCCCTCGAACTCTGCGACATGGCCTGCCTCGTCGCGCCCATCTCGCTGCTCTCCTCCCGCCGCGTCTTCTCCTCCCTCATCTTCTTCTGGGGCATCGGCCTCTCCACCCAGGCCTTCTTCACCCCCACCGTCACCGTCCCCATCGCCACCCAACGCTGGTGGCTCTTCTGGCTCCTCCACCTCGTCATCATCGCAACCGCCGTCTACCAGTTCACCGTCCGCAAGTTCCGCCCCACCCTCAAAGACACCCTCACCACCATCGCCCTCACCGCCTCCTGGGTCGCGGGCGCCTTCGTCCTCAACATCTTCCTCGGCTCCAACTACGGCTACGTCGGCAACGTCAAAACCGACCGCCCCACCTTCGTCGATCTCCTCGGTGACTGGCCCGCCCGCGCTTTCCTCCTCTGCGCAGTCGTCATCGCCCTCTTCTTCGTCATGTGGGCCGTCTTCCGCTCCCGCCGCCCTTCCTGATATATTCCCACCATGATCTGGCTCTGCCTCGCGCTCATCCCCATCGCGGCAATGGTCTCCTGGCCCGTCGCCGCCCTGGTGATCCGCGCAAGCCACCGCCTCGGTGCCATCGACACCGAGCCCCTCCCCGGCCAGATCAAAATGGCCCGCCGCAAAATCCCCAACACCGGCGGCATCGCCATCTTCGCCGGCTTCATCGCCCCCCTCACCCTCATCCTGCTTCTTCTCCCCGGCGCCAACGCCACGCCATCCGACTCCTCCCTCATCCCAACCGACGCCATCGAGCAACTCCCCGACCTCGCCGCCCGCATCCCCAGCGCGCTCTGGCTCATCGCCTGCACCACCGCCCTCCACCTCCTCGGCCTCATCGACGACCGCCGCCCCCTCGGCCCCTTCATCAAGCTCGCGCTCATGGCCGCCGTCTCCATCGCCTTCATCCTCGGCACCAACAGCCGCCTCCTCACCCTCCTCGACCCCATCGCCGGTGGCCCCTGGCTCTCCATCGCCCTCACCACACTCTGGATCCTCGTCGTCACCAACGCCATGAACTTCATGGACAACATGGACGGCCTCTCCGGCGGTGTCGCCGCAATCTGCGCCGGTTGCTTCGCCGCAACCGCCGCCATGCACCACCACTGGTTCGTCGCCTCTTGCTTCACCCTCCTCGCCGGCACACTCCTCGGCTTCCTCCGCTTCAACTTCCCGCCCGCCAAGCTCTTCATGGGCGACGGCGGCTCCCTCGTCATCGGCTTCCTCCTCGCCGCCCTCGCCGTCCGAATCTCCTACATCCAACCCTCCACCACCACCGTCCCCTGGCACGCCCTCCTCACACCCCTCGCCATCCTCGCCGTACCCCTCTACGACTTCGTCTCCGTCACCATCGTCCGACTCTCCCAACGCAAGTCCCCCTTCGTCGGTGACCTCAACCACTTCTCACACCGCCTCGTCCGCCGCGGCCTCACCAAACGCGCCGCCGTCGTCGTCATCTACGGCTTCACCGCCACCACCGGCCTCTCCGGCGTTCTGCTCAGCCACCTGAACTCCTGGCAGGCCACCCTCGCCGCAACCCAAGTCCTCGTCATGCTCCTCGTCGTCGCCGTCTTCGAGTACTCCGCCGCCACCGCCCCCGATTCCGAAGCAGGCAAACTCTGACCACCCCCGCCTCCACTCCCGCTCCCTCCCCCAGCCGCGCCACACTCCCACTCGCGGGACTCCTCGTCGCGCTCGTCCTCACCCGCGCCCAGTCCTCCTTCGACAACTTCCCCTTCTGGTCCGGTGACCCCTCCCTCATCGAAACCCCCGTCATCGCCATCACCCCAGCCCTCGCCCTCGTCCTCGACCTCGTCACCCTCCTCATCTCCGCCCTGCTCTGCCTCTCTCTCCCTCCAACCTCCCGCCCCGGCCCACTCCCCTCCATCCTCTTCCTCACCGGCGCACTCGCCGCCACCGCACGCCCACTCCTCAGCCCCGCCGCCTCGCTCGAAGACCTCCTCATCGGCGCCCACTGGACCTCCGCCTTCGCCGCCGCGCTCGCCCTCCACGCCGCCTCCTCCCTCCCCACCCTCCGCCGCTTCGCCCTCGCCTGCCTCACCGCCGGCATCGCCGCCGTCTGCGCCAAGGCCGCCATCCAAGTCCTCGTCGAACACCCCTCCTCCGTCCGTCTCTTCCTCGCCACCAAATCCCAGGTCTTCGACGCCCAAGGCTGGACCCCCGACTCCCCCATGGCCCGCGCCTACGAACGCCGAATCCTCCAGGCCGACGCCACCGCCTGGTTCGGCATCTCCAACATCCTCGCCACCTTCGCCGCCGCCGGCACCGTCCTCTCCTCCGGCCTCATCCTCGCCGCCCTCCGCCGCGACAACCGCCAGTTCCTCCTCCCCCTCCACTGGACCGGCCTCGCCCTCGCCGCCCTCGCCTCCATCTCCACCCTCGCCATGACCCGCTCCAAGGGCGGCTTCGTCGCCGCGGCTATCGGCGTCGCCACCCTCCTCACCCTCACCGCCCTCCGCCGCCTCGCCCCCAAACTCCTCACGCCCCTCTCCTCCCTCCTCCCCGCCCTCACCATCGCCGCCTGCCTCGCCGCCATCGCCCTCCGTGGCCTCATCGGCGACCGCCTCTCCGAACTCAGCCTCCTCTTCCGCTCCTTCTACCTCGCCGCCGCCACCCGCATCTTCGCCGCCAACCCCCTCGGCGTCGGCCCCTCCGGCTTCAAGGACGCCTACGTCCTCCTCAAAAGCCCCCTCTCCCCAGAAGACGTCGCAAGCCCCCACTCCATCTTCTTCGACTGGCTCTGCTGCCTCGGCATCTTCGGCCTCACCTGGTCCGCCGTCTGGTTCCTCTGGATCTCCCGCGCCGCCCGCGACACCACCGCCGAACTCCCCACCGAGGCCACCCCAAACTCCCCCACCGACGAACGCTCGCTCGCCCGCATCACCTTCATCACCCTCGCGATCCCCGCCCTCATCGGCGCCGCCCTCGAACGCGCCGCCGCCACCCCCGAAGGCCTCGCCGTCCGCTTCGCCTCCATCTTCCTCGGCACCCTCATCGCCGTCGGCCTCTCCCGCGCCCTCTCCCTCCGCTCCGTCGCCGCCGCCACCCTCGCCACCGCCTGCACCCTCGCCGCCCATGCCCAGATCGAACTCACCCCCTCCGCCCCCTCCGCCTGCGCCTGGTTCCTCGCCCTCTGCGCCACCCTCGGCCCCTGCCCGCAACCAATCTCAGCCACGTCTGCATCGCCCCACCGCCTCCGCATTTTCGCTTTTCGCTTTTCGCTTTTCGCTTTCCTCCCCCCCGCCGCCCTCCTCGCCCTCCAAACCCCCGCCGTCTTCCGCTGGCAGTCATCCCTCACCGCCGCCGCCGCAGTCGTCGAACCACTCCCTCAAATCAAGGCCCGCCGCGACTCACTCGCCGCCGGTCGCCCCGCCCTCCCCGGCGACACCCCCGCCAAGCTCTACGCCGACCTCGAAGGCATGCTCCAACTCAAACCCCGTTCCACCCCCAACCTCCCCGCCGCCATCGACGCCGACATCCTCGAGATCCGCCGCCAAACCCTCACCCTCGCCCGCCCCCTCCTGAAACGGGCCTTCGCCGCCGCCCCCTCCCACTTCGAAACCCTCCGCGCCCTCAGCCGCCTCGACCTCGAAATCCACGCCATCGCCACCCCCCCCAGCTCCCCCTTCCCCGCCAACGCCGGCGAACAGGCAGCCGTCGAGATCCTCGCCGCCGCCTCCAACCGCTCCACCGCCTGGAGCTGGCTCGCCGTGATCCGCGAAGCCGCCGCCCTCCGGTCCCCCTCCCCCGCCGCCTCCACCTCCGCCCTCCAAGCCTGGTCCGCCGCTTCAGCCGCCGCCCCCTTCGAACCCTCCTACGCCGCCAAAGCCGCCTTCGCCGCCCATGCCGCCGGCCTCCCCGACCAGGCCGCCGCCCTCGCGACCAAGGCCCTCGCCCTCGACGCCAACATGCGCCTCGACCCCCTCCGCCAACTCCCCCCCGCCGACCGCGAACGCCTCACCCGCCTCGCCGCCCCGCCCCAAAGCCCCACGCCCCCTCCCCAGTGAGAATCGTTCGACTCTTGTTCGCAACTCCCCGCGAAACTTGATCGGCCCTTCCACCCGGCTAACATTTCGCCCGTTTTGTCGGGTTTCAGGCATCGCGTGCGCGTGCACCTCTCGATGGCCCGAACGACCAAACGAACCCTATGGACGACGACGACGAAAGTTCGGATGCAGACGAGGTCGCCCCAGGCGACGGGGCTCTATGACTCCCATCTGACTTGAGCGTCTCGCAATCGGGTTTTCAGGAATACATGCAAGGAATTCGGCCACCGGCGGGAGGGCCCGCGGTGGTAGGCGATTGATCCCAGAGGGGCCCTCGACGGCTCCGAGCAGCAACGAAAGGTTCGATCATGGCAGCTGACCTGTCTTATATCCGCAACTTCGGCATCTGCGCCCACATCGACGCGGGTAAAACCACCGTCTCCGAGCGCATCCTCTACTACACCGGCAAGAACTACAAGATCGGTGAAGTCCACGAAGGCACCGCCACCATGGACTTCCTCGAAGAAGAGCAGCAGCGCGGAATCACCATCCAGTCCGCCGCCACCACCTGCCCCTGGACCTTCGATAACCGCGAGTACAAGCTCAACCTCATCGATACCCCCGGCCACGTCGACTTCACCATCGAAGTCGAACGCTCCCTCCGCGTCCTCGACGGCGCCGTCGCCGTCTTCGACGGTAAGGAAGGCGTCGAAGCCCAGTCCGAAACCGTGTGGCGCCAGGCCGACCGCTACCGCGTCCCCCGCATGTGCTTCGTCAACAAGATGGACAAGATCGGCGCCAGCTTCGAGTTCTCCTTCGGCACCATCAAGTCCCGCCTCGGCGCCAACGGCATCCCGATCCAGTTCCCCATCGGCGTCGGCCACGAGCACAAGGGCATCATCGACCTCATCACCCTCCGCGCCTTCTACTTCGAAGGCGATAAGGGCGAAACCGTCGTCGAGAAGGACGTCCCCGCCGAACTCGCCGACACCGTCGCCGAATGGCGCCACCTGATGCTCGAGAAGGTCGCCGAACTCGACGACGCCCTCACCGAGAAGTACCTCGCCGACGAAAACTCCATCACCATCCCCGAAATCAAGGCGGCCCTCCGTCGCGGCACCATCGACCGCCGCTGCTACCCCGTCCTCTGCGGCGCCGCCCTCCGCAACATCGGCGTTCAGGCCCTCCTCGACGCCGTCGTCCAGTACCTCCCCGCTCCCGCCGAGAAGCCCGAGGTCCAGGGTACCGACCCCGCCGACAAGAACGTCGCCCTCTCCCGCCCCCACGATCCCGCCGCCCCCTTCGCGGCCCTCGTCTTCAAGGTCGTCTCCGACAAGCACGGCGACCTCACCTACATGCGCGTCTACTCCGGCACCCTCACCAAGGGCAGCCGCCTCATCAACCCCGGCAACGGCAAGAAGGAAAACTGCTCCCGTATCTTCGAGATGCACGCCCAGAACCGCATCCCCCTCGATGAAGTCACCGCCGGCAACATCGTCGCCGTCGTTGGTATCAAGGACTCCATCACGGGTGACACCCTCTGCGACGCCGAGGAACCCATCCTCCTCGAGCGCATGCACTTCCCCGAGCCGGTCATCTCGATGTCCATCGAGCCCAGCACCCAGGAAGACAAGCGCCGCCTCTCCGAAGCCCTCGGCGTCATCCGCCGCGAAGACCCCTCCTTCCGCTTCTCCTACAACGACGAAACCGGCGACACCATCATCTCCGGCATGGGCGAACTCCACCTCGAAATCATCGCCAACAAGCTCAAGCGCGATATGAAGATCGGCGTCGCCGTCGGTAAGCCCAAGGTCTCCTACCGCGAAGCCATCTCCAAGAAGGTCGAAGACGTCCGCGGTCTGTTCAAGAAGCAGTCCGGTGGTCGCGGTCAGTTCGGTGACTGCGTCATCTCCCTCGAGCCCTACACCGCCGAGCAGGCCGCCGCGGAAGAACTCGACTTCGAAGACTCCATCGCCTTCGAGAACGGCGTCGTCGGCGGCGTCATCCCCAAGGAGTTCATCCCCTCCATCGAGTACGGCGTCCGCCAGACCGCCAAGACCGGCGTCAAGTTCGGCTACCCCCTCATCAACGCCAAAATCACCCTCACCTACGGCTCCTACCACGACGTCGACTCGTCTCAGATCGCCTTCGAGCAGGCCGGCCGCCTCGCCCTCCTCGAAGCCGCTGAACGCGCCGGCCCCCAGCTCCTCGAGCCCATCATGAAAGTCGTCGTCACCGTCCCCAACGACTACCTCGGCAACGTCACCGGTGATATCTCCTCCCGTCGCGGCATGATCATCGACACCGAAGATCGTGACCCCGTCAAGCTCGTCACCTGCGAAGTCCCCCTCGCCGAAATGTTCGGCTACACCACCTCCCTCCGCGGCATGTCCCAGGGCCGAGCCTCCAGCACCATGGAGTTCCTCGAATACCGCCCCATGCCCCGAAGCCTCCAGGAGCAGGTCGTCGAAGCCCAGGCCGGCGGCAAGAAGAAGTAAGAACTTCTTGCAACGTACTTAAAACCAAACCCCCGGCGCCTCCGCCGGGGGTTTTTCATTTGAGCCACGCACACCGCATGTCAAGCCGAGAACCACGGTCAGCTCAATCACCTCAATCACGCTGGCGCCGGGAAGTCAGCCTCCTCACACCCACCACACGATCCCATTCAACGCCCAACGCACGCACCGACTCCCACCGTCGCCGCTCCATCGACCGCCCAGCGCTCCACACGTTTCAGATCGCACCGCCGCGGCATCGTTCCTCCCGAATCCCACATCAAGTACACTCGCCACGTCCAACCACACCGAGATTCCCACGAGCGCCCCTCGCCTCCTCCCCCGACAAGGACCACAGCGTGCCGAGATCACTCCCCCTCTCCCTCGTCGGCCTCGCCATCCTCACCGTCGGGTGCTCTCCCTCGCCACGACCCGCCCACACGCCCGCATCGCCCCCGGCCCCAACCGCGCTGGTCATCAACGTTCGCCCCGGCGCGGAAATCCGCGGCGTCGTACGGGCCATCTTCCAAGACTCGCGCGGAACGCTGTGGCTCGGCGGCGAGTGCGACCTGTTCCGCAACGACGGAACAACCCTCACCAGCTACAACCTCACGGATGATCTGGGCCGGCCCGTCACGATCAAACAGATCGTCGAAGACAAGTCCGGCACCATCTGGTGCGGCACAACCGGCGGCATCACCCGGATCGACGGCCCGTCATTCACCAGTTTCGGCGAGAAGGACGGCCTCATCAGCCGCGACGTCTGGAGCATGGCGGTTGACGCAAACGGCGTCATCTGGATCGGCACCATCGACGGCCCGTGTCGATTCGACGGGAAGACCTTCACCCCCTTCGCCCTTCCAGAAGCACAACCCGACCCCACCCGAGGCGTCACGAGCGGCAAGTTCGTGCACTGCATCACCGTAGACCGCAAAGGACACGTGTGGTTCGGCACAAACGGCGGCGCGTACGTCTACGACGGAAAGACACTGAAGAACATCTCCGAACGCGACGGCCTCCCCAACAACGCCGTCGGCAGCATCCTCGAAGACAGAACGGGAAACATCTGGTTCGGAACGGTCCACGGCGGCATCAGCCGCTTCGATGGAAAGAACTTCACCAACTTCACCGAGCAGGGTGCAGTTGAAGGCAAAGAGATCTGGTTCATCGATGAAGATCGATCCGGCATCGTCTGGTTCGCGGGCAAACGCTCCGGACTCTATCGATACGACGGCAACGCCTTCACCCGACTGAACGACCAAGAAGGCATCACGTCCCTCGGACTCTCCATGCTCGAGGACACCACCGGCCGCCTCTGGCTCGCCGGAATCCAAGGCCTGTTCCGCCACGACGGCGACTCGTTCATCCGAGTCACCGTCGATGGCCCTTGGCGCTGAGTCCAAACATACGAACTGCGACTCCCGCTCCACTCCTACTTCAAACTCCGCCACACTCCATCCGCCCACTCCCGGTCCCCCGCATCCCGACACCGGACCACCAGCATCAAGTCGCTCCCCCCCTTAAGAAACCTCGCGACAAGAGCCGGAAGCGCACCTCCCTCGGGCCAAATCGGGCACCAGACAGCCACACCCGGGGCATCCCCTTCTGTCACCACCGCAATGACCTCGTAAACGTCGGGGAGCTCAAGCGCAATCCAGCGTGTCTGTCGTGGGTCGCGTTCGTCATTGGTCAAGTCGAGATGGACTTCACGTCCTGAGCCGTCCATCGCGAACAAGACGCTCTTGTCGCCCCAGTCTCGGAAGCTCCCTGGAAGGGTGATTCGCCACCCACCGATCCAGTGCTCAACGTCGCCTCTTCGATACCCGATCAGTCGCCCGGTCGCCCTTGCCGACTCGACTTCGATCCTGCGATGGAGTTCCTCGTTCTCCCGTTGACCCTGGTAGCCCAGAATCTCTTCCCACTCCCGCCACGGGTACTCGAGAACAGGATCGAGCGCGTACGCCTCCCGCAGAAGCGACAACACCTTTGATTGCGTCTCGCGATTTCCCCCAAGGTCTACACGATCCCACCACACTTCTCGCCACATCAAGGAAATCGCGGCGTTCCGAAGTACCTCCGCGGTCCGCCCTTCATCCCACCACACGAAGAACTCCCGTGCCGGCCACGGCTCCGCGACGAACGCAAGCGCCCACGACTCGCTCTGAGGCCCGAGAGGGGTCTGGATGTATCCGCCGGCGCGGCTCTGCGGACCGGTCACCATCCCAACTCGGCCAGCATAAGCGGCTCCGGGTGACTGCATCGTCACCAGTCTCATGACGCTCCGCAGCCACGCCAGCATGCTCTCCTCAACATCGCTCCGACTCCGCGAAACCAGATACCCCGTCTCATCCAGCGTCCGCTCATCCTCCAGCAACAACTCAAGCTCACACGCCGCCGCGATCCGCTCGCACACCTCGATCGCCGCTTGATGAAACCCAGGCCCGCCCGAACTCGTCGTCGCCTCAAACTCCACCTCGCCGTCCGCCTCCCACCGAATCTCAATCGGCCCCAGCGCCGGATTCAGACTCACGTGAACGCCACCCTCATCTGTCTGCCAACACACCGCCTCGGGCCACCTTCCTTCCACCGCAGCAACAAGCCTCTCAAAACACCCCGCGGCATCACCGCCCCCACTCTTCGCCCTCGCCCGCAACTGGAATCCAACAGACATGGACGCTCCTCATTCACACCCCCCCATCACTCCCCACCACGCCGCCGCCCCTCCCCCCGCCCCGCCGGCTTCCCGTACAACTCCGGATGCTGGTACGTCCCTCGCGCCTCCCCAGTCTTCTCTACTTCAACCCCGGGCCGCGCCGCCCGCACCCAACGATCGTTCCGCACCGCCTCCACACGCCACGACACCTCGCCCCCGGACGCCCCTCCCGAGATCACAAACCGGCACACCGGCACCGCCTCCCCCGGCCCCGCATCCTGCCCCTTGAGCAAGTCCGCCTCGCTGATCTTCTCCGACACATGCAGCATCGGCATCGGCGCACCCACCGCCGTCAGCACATACGACGGCGAGAGGTTGATCCGCGCGAAATACTCCGGCAACTCCACCACCGCACTCCCGCTCTCATCCAGCGTCACCATGCCACGGTAGAAGTTGATCACCTCCGGGCTCTCCGCCGAGTAATGCAACAGATACTTGTTCTCCGGGTCCGCCGGGTGATCGATCCTGAACGACTTCGTCCCCGTCGCCCCAAACCTCCCCGTCGAGAACACGCCCCACCCCGTCCCCGACGACGTCCGCCCTTCCACTCCGACGTTATCCCCGCTCGTCGACTGCGCCCACCCGAACACCGCACGCCCGATCGGCGCTTGCGTCTCCCCCCACACGCCATACCCAGATCCAGTGCTCGCCATCGCATGCCCGTACACACCCGTCCCCGTCGTGCTCGCCGTCGTGAAGTACCCGCCATCGGTGAATCCCGATGCAGCCGTCGCTTCACCGAACACCGCGCGCCCCGACGTGCTCGCCGATCGGAACTCGCCGCCGTACGCCGTGCCCGACGCCGCCGTCGCCTCTCCCAACACCCCTCGCCCCGTCGTGCTCACCGACCGGAACTCACCGCCGTACGCCGAACCCGTCGACGCGTTCGCGAGGCCAAACACACCTCGCCCCGACGAGCTGTTGCTCTGCCCCGCCACCCCGTAGTTCGTCCCCGTCACCGCCGTCGCCAACCCATCCACACCACGCCCCGCCGTACTCGCCGATTCACCCGACACCCCCACCGTGCTCCCCGATCCCGCCGTCACCAAGCCCTCCACACCCGTCCCCGACGTGCTCAGCGACTGCCCCTTCACCGCAACCGTACCGCCGGTAAACGCCAAAGCCAGCCCCAGCACACCCGTTCCCGACGTACTCGAGTTCAAGAACCGCCCGCCATAGTTCGACCCCGTCGTCGCCTCCGCAACACCCAGCACTCCCGTCCCCGACGTCCCCGTCGCAGGCGAAAGCCCATACGCCCCGACGCCCGACGCACTAAAGCTCTGCCCCGCCACGCCGTACGTCGTTCCCGTCAGCGACGTCGCCTCCGCATAAACCCCCACCCCCGCCGGACTCTCGCTCCGCCCATACACCCCGTACGTCGACCCCGACGCCGCCGTCGCCTCCCCGAGCACCCCACGCCCCGAGCTGCTCGTGCTCCGGAAGTAACCGCCGTAGTTCGTCCCAGTCGCCGCCGCGCCCTCGCCAAACACCCCAACCCCCGCCGTCGCGTTGTGCCTTCCGAAAACCCCCGCCGACAACGCAGTCACGTTGCTGTTCTCGCCGCGGATCACGGACACCGTGTTCGATCCGTTGAGCACCAGCGGATTCGGCACCGCCTGCAAGAACGCCGACGCGCTCAGCCCATCCAACAGATCCGCGTTCAGGTTCGCCACCAGCGCCGCGCTCGCCACGTTAAACGGCACCCCCGCCGCGCCAAACGTCGGCGCCACCGCAAACGTCTTCGCCCCCGTAAAGCTCTGCGCCGAACCCAGCAGAGCCACATTCGAACTCAGCCTCGCATCACCCAGCGTCCCCGTCGCCACGCTCGACGCGTTCAGCGCGCTCAGCCCCGCCCCCGATCCCACAAAGCTGTTCGCCCCATTCGTCAGCGACACCGCCCCCGTGTACGCCCCGCTCAACCTCCCCGACGGCAGCGTCCCGCTGCTCAGATTCGCCGCGTTCTGATAGAACGACGCCCCCTGCCCGTTCAGCGCCCCCGCATCACTCGCAAACGTCGCCGTCCCCGCCGTGATCGAGTAGTTCGCGTTCGGCGTGCTGCTCAACGCCTGCCGCGCCGCCAACACCACAAAGCCCGTCCCATCCCCACACCCCAGCCCCGCATCCGGCCTCACCTCAACCTCCAAGTACCGCATCTGCCCCGCAAACACCGCCCCAAAGTCCAGCGCAACCGAAAACCGCCCGCCCTCCAGCACCACATCGTTCACACACACCACCCCGCCAACCTGCCCCGTCCCCGTCGGCGCGTCGTACAAACGAAACCGCAGATCATGCACCCCCACCGCCGCAACCCCATCCGCACGCAACTCCCCCTGGTACACAAACCCCGTCCCCAGCGGCTGCCCCGCCGCCCGCCCACACATCCCCCCCACGCCCACCACCGCCACCAACCCCGCCACGCCCACCACCGCAACAGACTTCGCCATGATCAACCCTTTCATCCCAACCCACAACCGCGGCACGCTCACGCGCCGCCAAGCATACCAGAACGTCCCCCTCCTCCAATCCCAAACCGCCAACAACCCCCGCCCCCGCCCTCGCCGCCCCACAACCTCAGCCGCGAGCACCGCCCCGCTTCAGCACATCACTCCCATATAAAGAAGTCGATCTCCCACCCACTCCACCCCACCTCCGCATCAACGCCCCGCCACCCCCACCGCCGCCACCCACACCCACAAAGAAAGCCCGAAACACCACCCCAAACGAACCACGCCTACCATGGATTCGTTTCACAACGTCGCTTGTACGCCTCTTCCAAATGAAGTAAGCTCCGCGGCGAGGACCTGGAGGCAGACCAATGCGCACGCGTACCAGAACAACACCCCAAATCGCCGCGCTGCTCGCCGCATGCACAGCAAGCATCGCCTCCGCCCAGACCACAACATGGACCAACCCCAGCGGCGGCCTCTGGCACGACCCGGCGAACTGGTCGAATGGGGTGCCGACAGAACTCATCGGGACAAGCCTGATTTCGATATCTGGCAACCTGCAACTCGCTGGGCAACTCGCACGCAGCAGGTCAGTCCAGTTGGCATCGGGCGAATGTGCCATGCAGTTGGGCGGAGCGAGCCTGCGAATCACCCGGGGACTGCAGATTGGTGCCGGAGGCCATTCGGCGGCAATGCGTATCGCAGGCCCAGGAGCCGTTCGAGTCTCCGAGGAATGGGGCCACAGCATCGTCGTCGGGACCTCCCAAGCGGCTGTCGCCGAATTGACAATCGATGCCGCGGTAGTCAACTCCGATGGTTTGACTGTGGGAGGGGCGGGAGTCGGTCATGTCACGATAGTGAACGACGGCGTCCTCTCAGTCAGACCCTATAGCGGGGGCATCGGCATCGGTTCGGGAAGCAGCGTGATGGTTGCGGGAGGCGGCTTGAGTGGAGGGCTGACGTGCGACGGACTTCTGCGCGTGGCTGACGGCGGAGCGTACGTGATTCCGTGGGATCACGTGGCCGACGTTCAGGGTACCTTGGAGGTCGACGGGGCCTCGACCACAATCGAGGGCCGCGTGGTCCGGGGCGCAGGCTCGCTTGAAGTGCGCGACACTGCACACGCTGCTGTCGACCTCATCTCCGTGAGTTCGCTCCGACTCGACACCGGTGGCTCACTCCACACACGCAGCGTGGATTCAGAAACCGTGTCGCTCTCGGCCGGAGCACAGATTCACTTTTCTGCAGGATCACCGCTCGAAATGCACTGCCACTCGCTGGATCTCGCAGGTGGCTCAACCGTCGAGGGGGCCCACCTCATCTCGACAGCTGACCTTGACATTCGCTCAGGGAGCAGATGTCAGTCTTTCTTGGTCTATTCACTACGATCTTCGACCGTGACTGGCGCGATGAGTCGGCTCGAGGCGCTCGCCGTGACCGGCGCCATTACAGTCAGCGACGGAGGCGTACTCGGAGGCGACTTGTTGGGGCTCGATTTCGACCTTGGCTTCGCCCACTCGCCCCGATCTGGCATCGGCCGAACGATCCTAGTCGCAACCGAAGGACGCCTCGCATTCGAAGTCTGCCGCATCTTTGGTAGCCATGTCGACATAGCGTCCGGAGGGCTCGCGGAAGGTCGCCACCTCGATCTCGGCGGGCACGCCTCCGACTGGTACTACGTGGCGACCGACGAAGAGGTACACCCTTACTCAGAGATCCAGATACGGCCTGACGGCCAAGTACGCGTTCTCACTATGCATGTCGAGCGCGATGTATCCACCGGTCTTCTTCGGGGAGAGGGCTCCATGACCGGCTCCATCACCCTCGACGGCATCATCCGCCCCTCCGGCTTCCTTCTCGACGGCAGCATCACCGCCTCTCCCACCGGGCTCGTCGAGGTATCGCTCGACGCCGCCGCACCCGCCATCACCGCGACCGGAGCGTGCAACCTCGCCGCGGCGCTCACGGTCATCACTCGCGAGGGGCCGGTTGCTGCTGGTCAGAGCTGGACGGTCGTTGAAGCGGGTAGCTTCTCGCTCGGTGCGATCGCGCTGCCCTCGCTTGGTCCCGGTCTCGAGTGGGCCCTCAACAACAGCGCGACCAGTCTCTCGCTCGCCGCGACCGCGGTTCAAGTCCGATGCCGCCCTTCCGTCGATCGCCTCTCGGCCGCCGTTGTCGACGGTTATGTCGGCGACCCGATCGTGCTCGCCGCGGCAGTGTCGGGGCCGGTGTCGGACGTTCGTTGGTACAAGGACGGCCTCCCCCTCACCGACGGCGGCATCTACTCCGGCGCGGCGACGCCGGAGTTGTCCATCGCGTCGAACGCACCCGTCAACCTCGCCCGCTACCACCTCATCGCCACCGGCCCCTGCGGCAAAACGGCCTCACTCCCAATCGACGCCTCCATCCGCTGCGGCGGCGACTTCAACCAAGATTACAGCGTCGACGGCGACGACGTGATCGACTTCTTCGGCCCCTGGGACGCCGGCGAAATCGAAGCAGACTGGAACCACGACGGCGCGGTAGACGGCGACGACGTCATCGGGTTCTTTTCGAAGTGGGATGCGGGATGTTGATCGCGGCTTTACAGAGGAGAGCTCACATGACGACTTGCGCGAGCGTTACCTGTGCTGTGTTGGTCTGGCTGATCAGCCCGTGGCTCATGCCGGCGGTGGCCCAAAATGGGCTCATTCAAATCGAAGGGACGACCGGAGCCTCGTCCGTGGGTGTGTCTCGCATGAGCGCTGACGGCACAACATGGATAGGTCAGTGTGGCACGCCAACGGGTGCGGTGCCTGTGAGATGGACTTCCTGCGGTGGTAGCTCGGTGCTTCCTTTGCTCGCGGGTGCTTCTGCCGGAAGGGCAGCAGGGATCAACGCGGATGGCACCGTCGTGGTCGGGGACTGCACAGTCAACGGACTTTCGATCCCGTGTTACTGGGATGAGCTTGATCGCGTGTTCTCGCTCCCGCTTCTCGAGGGGGACGTTCGTGGTATCGCAGTAGAGTTGAGCGACGATGGGCGGTGGTGCGCTGGTACAAGTTACTCCGGGAGCGGCGTCGGGCGCAGCGTTCGGTGGGACTTGCTTGGGGGTGTCTTGGAGCTTGGACCTGTAAGCGGTGCATCCTCCCAGACCGCCACGGCGATCAGCGCTGATGGTCGAACGATCGTGGGGACAGTCGTGGTACCGGGTAACCTAGCCCAAGGGTTTATATGGAGAGAGGGTGCAGGCATCCAAATGATGATGCCTGTTCAACCACTGTGGGGAGTCTCTCCGCGCGCCCTGAGTGCGGATGGCTCACTCGTTTTCGGTGATATTGGGCAGTTCAATCCGTCGTTCTGGTTTCGGTGGACTCCTTCCGGCGGATTCGAGACCCTGGCCGTGGGATGGGACGATCATGTTGGGGACGTTAGTGCTGATGGCTCGATCGTCATGGGGAGCGAACGGTATCACTCTGAGGTCATACCCCAAGCGAGGCGTTGGACTGCAAGCGGTTCACAGGAGGTGGTTCCCTTCCTCGCCTCACAAGGAGTTGATACCGTCGGATGGGAGTTGCTTGGCGTTTCTGGGATGTCGCAGGGCGGCGACTCGTTTGTTGGGTATGGTCGGCGGGGCGGCGCGTGGATCGCATGGGCGTATCGGCCAGCGACCGCGGCCCATCGGACCCCCGTGATACGGAATCAGCCCAGTGCCGCTCATGCGGCAGCGGGGGCGCCAGCTGAGTTCGAAGTCTACGCGACCCGCGGACCCACCGACTATCAATGGCGCAAGGACGGTACTCCGTTGTTAGAGGCGGGCCACTTTGCGGGCACGAGGTCCCCTCGGCTGCAGATCGCGTCAGTTAGCGCTTCGGAGCAGGGTATGTACGATTGCCTCGTCTTCAACGAGTGTGGTCCAGCAACATCGGTTGCCGCCTCCCTTTCCTGCCGGCCGCGTTTCGAGCTACAGCCTTCTGGGGGTACGCTAATGAGTGGCACGACGGTAGTGCTCACCGCCGCGGTGTCAGGGCAAGCAGGTACGACCTTCCGTTGGCGCCGTGACGGCGTGGCACTGTTCAACTCCGGAGCGTATTCGGGCGTAACCACGCCCTCGTTGACGATCCGACTGAATGATCCCGGACAGTCTGGGCAGTACCAGTTGTTCGCAACCAACTCGTGCGGCACAACCAGCTCGGAAGTGGCAGATGTTGATGTCGTGTGCGGCGCCGACTTCAACAACGACGGCGCGGTCGACGGCGACGACGTCATCGGCTTCTTCACTGCCTGGGACGCCGGCGACCTCGCAGGCGACTACAACACCGACGGCTCCGTCGATGGGGACGATGTGATCGGGTTCTTTGGTCGGTGGGATGTGGGGTGTTGATTGGGAGGCCGAGAGCGGCGGCGATGGGGCACATGAGCACAAGGCCGCCGAGGAGACTCTCGGAGATCCTGAGCAAGTGGAGGTACTGATGAGAGGTGTTTCATTCAAAGCAGCGGCCAGGATGGGAGCTGTTCTCTTTGCTTCCGTCGAAGCGAACGCGCAGTGGTCGGTCACCGCCCTGCATCCAGCGGCGGCGGAGTCCTTTGCCTACGACATCAGCGGTACGCAGCAGATCGGACAGACGGTGGTGTTTGGTGTAACCCGTGCCAGCTTGTGGGAAGGCAGTGCTGCCTCGTGGATCGACCTGCATCCCCCTGAGGCGAGCGAGTCCGTTGCGTGGTCGACGAATGGCTTCCAGCAAGCGGGATACGCAGTGATCGGCGGAGTCAACCGTGCCAGTCTCTGGAGCGGCAATTCTGGATCCCGGGTTGATCTGCATCCCGCGCCCGCGTCATATTCCAGAGTGTACGCGATGAGCGCGACGCGCCAGGCCGGCTTTGCTGGGTTGCCAGGCGGGCGTAGGGCTAGTGTGTGGCGGGGCACGTCGGCCAGTTGGGTCGATTTGCATCCTGGTGGCGCAGTCGAGTCGTTTGCGTACGCAGTTTCCGAGACCCAGGAGGGCGGTTCGGTCATCATCGGCGGGGCGATCCGGGCAAGCTTGTGGAGCGGCACGCCAGAATCCTGGATCAGTCTTCATCCAGCTGGTGCAACGGGCTCCGAAGTGTATGAAATCGCCGGCAATTTCCAGGTCGGTGTCGCTCACTTCGGCACCATGAATCGGGCGAGCCTGTGGCAAGGCTCGGCTACTTCTTGGATCGATCTGAACCCCGTAGGCGCTACGCAATCCGTCGCGCTTGCCGGTAGAGGTGACTACCAGGTGGGTTGGGCTGAGGTCGCAAACGTCCGTCATGCCAGCATCTGGAAAGGTTCCGCTGCGACCTGGGTGGACTTGCATGAGCACGTGCCCGCCCAATACGACCGCACGGAGGCGTACGGGATCTGGACCGACGGCTTAACGCTGCAGGTCGTGGGAGGTGCGCACAACGTTCACACAGACAAAGTAGAGGCATTGCTCTGGACGAACACGCTTTGCACCCCGCCAGCGATCACTGTGAATCCGTCCGCCACCTCCGCCTGCCTCTCCTCCCCCACCACCTTCACCATCTCCACCTCCGGCACCTCCCCCAACTTCCAGTGGCGCAGAAACGAAATCGACATCCCCAACGCAACCTCCCCCTCGTACACCATCCCCTCCGTCTCCCCCGCCGACGCCGGCTCCTACGACTGCGTCATCACCAACGCCTGCGGCACCGCCACCAGCAACCCCGCCACGCTCACCGTCCGCACTCCACAAATCCTCACCCAACCCTCCTCCCAAACCGTCAACGTCGATCAACCCGTCTTCTTCGCGCTCGAGACCGATCCCCAAAGCCCCTGCGCCGCCTCACTCCAGTACCGCTGGCAACGCCGAAACCCCCTCGTCGAAGACGACTCCGCACCCAACGCATGGCTCGACCTCAGCGACGGCGGCGGCTTCTCCGGCACCCACACCCCCAACCTCGCCATCTTCCGCCCCACCCCAGGCCTCGCCACCGGCTACCGCTGCACCATCTCCAACGCCTGCGGCTGCGAAGCCGACACCAACGGCATCATCCACTCCAACACCGTCAACTTCGCCGCGGCATGCCCCAGCGACTTCAACAACGACGGCTCCGTCGACGGCGACGACGTCATCGGCTTCTTCGAACGCTGGGATTCGGGATGTTGATCAAGCGTGGTGCAGCAAGAACCCCGGGCACTCGGCACGAACAAGGCGTCGACCGTGGGAAGAAACCCCGATCAGAGGTGGAGTCCTGCCTCCACCTTGGCTGAAGGGAGTAAACCGTGTCCGAACCGAACTGGTACGACGAGGCGGAGATGTACGACATCGCGTTCGACTGGGACACCGCTCCCGAAGTCGAGTGCCTGCGCCGGTTGTTCACGCGGTGGGTGCCGCGACCGGTGCGGACCGTGTACGAGCCTTTCTGCGGCGCAGGCCGGCTGGCGCTCCCGTTGGCCAGGGCCGGGTTCCGCGTCGTGGGGGCCGACCTCAACCCCGCGATGCTCTCACTCGGCGCGAAGAAGGCCGCCGCGGCAGGCATCGACATGGAACTAGCACACGCGGACGTCTGCGAGTTCGCGCCCCCGTGCGAAGCCGTGGTCACGCTGATCGACAGCTTCCGCCACTTGCCCATCGCCACAGCAGCCCGCGCGCTGAAGTTGTGGGCTCGGGCGTGCGGCGCGGCGGCAGAACAGCGTGGGGGACAAGGCGTGATCGTGATCGGACTGGGAATCGCAAAGGACGACGCCGACCCGTCACCAGTCGAGGACTGGGAAGTCTCCCGAGGGGGCGTCACGGTGCGCACCGTGGTTGAGATGATCCAAGGAGCGGACCCCGAGGTGGAAGTGATGCACGCGACCATGCACGTGCGGCACCCCGATGGGAGCACACGCCAGGTCTCCACGCGGAGCCCGATGGCAAGGTACACCTACGAGCGATTCGAGACGCTCGTCGGCACATGCGGGCTCAGGATCGCGCAGTGCCTCGCGTGGAACCACATCGCGAGAGAAGACGTCGAGACCCGGAGCGGAAGCGTGGTCGCGGTGCTCGTCGGGGCCTGAACCCGGATCAGTTCGCGGCGGCAGTGGCAAGCATCGCCCGAACCGCAACGCACTCGCTCGCTCACCTCCAGCCCGGGGTCGCGCACGCGGAAAGCCCCGGCTTCAGCGATGACCAAGCACCGCGCCCGAGGAGACATCTTCGTGCGACGGACAAGATTGTCTTCACCTCACCCCACCCCCTCTTCCTCTTCCCTAGTGCCCAGTGCCTAATGCCTAGTGCCTCACGAGACATCCTCGTGCGACCGCCAACTTTTTCTTCACCACCCCCCACCCCCGCAAAACCCCACGAAAACCAGCCTCCCCTCTTCATTTTCGCTTTTCGTTTTTCGTTTTTCGCTTTCGGACGAGACGTCCGCGCGCGCACAGAAGCGTCCGCGGGGGGGGCATTACAGATGGACACCACTTTCGGTCGACATCCCGTGATCCGCTCTCTCGACGAGTTCCTCGCCGCCTTCCTTGACCACGCCCACGGCTGCCGACCCCATCAGCATCATCCACACCAACACCGTCAACTTCGCCGCGGCATGCCCCAGCGACTTCAACAACGACGGCTCCGTCGACGGCGACGACGTCATCGGCTTCTTCGAACGCTGGGATTCGGGATGTTGACCAAGCGTGGTGCAGCAAGAACCCCGGGCACTCGGCACGAACAAGGCGTCGACCGTCGGAAGAAAGCCCGATGAGAGGTGTGCTCCACGGTGTAATCGCGAATCGTCGGCGCGAGTAGGTAGCGGCGATCACCTCGACTGTCGCCCCCCAGGCAGCTCGGGGGATGCCGACCGTTCACGCCACACGCACGACTTCATTTCCCCCGCACGAACTCCCCTTCAACTTCGCGGACCCACCCCCGAACCTCGGCATCCGCTGCCAACTCCGATTGCCCCGCAAGGCGTTCAAACGTAGACCTCGCCGTCTCCGCCTTGGACCCCTCGCCCATTCTGAGCAACGAAAGTGCGATGAACGCCCAGTTGGCCGGACTCTCCCCCTTTCCTCGCGCAAGGTAGAGCTCTTCCGAGCGCCGCAGTGCGTCCAGCGCCGCCGGATACTCTCCCGCTCGATACAAAGCCACTCCGAGCGTGTTCTGGTAATCCCCGTTCCCCGGTGCAGCCGCAACGATCCGCTGCGCGAGCAAAGCCGCATCACGCACGAGCACGCCCCCCTCCGCGCTGTGACGAACAGCCGCCCACGCCCGGTCGTTCATCGCCCCCAAGTCCTGTGCCGAGTGCTCCCGCAGCAGGAGGAGCGTCGTCGCTCTGGTTGCTACGCCCGCCCACCGCGGATCCCCCTCCACCTCTGCCGCGGCTGCCTCCGGAAGAAGTCTCGCTCCCAACTCCATCTCAAACGCTCGGACCACACCGCCTACCGGGTGCTCCCGCCCTCCGCCCCGCAGCGACTGGTCATCGTGCCGCGACACAAACTCCTTGCGCTCTTGGCGTGCCGCTTTGAGCGACATCTCGATCGCCTGCGATCCCCGCCCCTCCTCGAGCGTCCGGATCGCCTCGTCGTACTCGCCCAAGCACCCCCGGTAGTCGAGTTGCTGGGCGAACCACCGTCTTCTGTCGTCGAGGGCTTCCAGATACCGGTCACTTCCTCCCTGCATGCCCGCGATCCAACCCAGTGTCGCCCAGGAATCCGCCACCGGCCCGATCCCAGATCCCGACTGCGCGACAACCCTCTCGATCAGCGGTCGGGAACTGTCAAACAGATCAATCGCGTCCTGCCCAGCCCTCAGCCGATTCGCGAAGTAGTCGATCAGCACCCTCCCTGTCGATCCGCTCTGATTCGCGGCGTGCACCAATACGCGCGAGTTCTGAATCACGGCACGAACGTCGTCGTAGCCCCTGCCGCGATACGTCCTCCCCAGAGGTGATCCCGCCGGAATGTACAGCGAGTCGTTCAGAATCCGTCCCCCAGGTCCCGCAGCCTCGGTTATCTCCTCAGCTCTGGTCAGCATTCGCTCGCCGACCTCAACTCCCCGCGCGTGGCTCGCACGCAACGCAAGGTGGTAGGCCGCCGCAAGATCCTCTACATGCCCGGATCGTTCCCGCAGTTTCCATGCCTCATCCAGCAACTGCTCATTCCCGTCCACCTCCCCCGTGTGCGCGATGTAGTCGACGACCATCATGTCCGCTTGAGATCGAAGCGACAGCCGCCGTTCTCGGTTCGCGTTGAGGTACAGGAGCGTCGAGACCGTTGTTGCACCCACGAGCAACGCGACCATCAGTCCCACCACCGCCACACGCCCCCTGTGCCGACTGATCAACTTCTTCGCCCGATACCACGTGCCCTCCGGCCCCGCCTCCAACGGCTCGCCCTTGATGTAACGCCGCACGTCGTCCGCGAGGTCAGTCGGTGTCGTGTACCGCTCCCTCCGGTCCTTCCTCATCGCCTTCAGCGGAATCCACTCCAACTCACGCCGCAGGTTCCTCGCGATCACATCCCGGCTCTCTTGCCGCGCCTTCGCGATCGTCGCCCCCGATTCGTCATCGAGCGTGCTCAGCCGCGTGCTCGGTCGCGGCGGATCCACCTCCCGAATGATCCGCTGGATCTCCGCATACCCCGCCGAACGAAGCGATCCCGAGTCAAAGGGAAGCGAGCCACTCAACAACTCGTACAGAACCACGCCCAGCGAGTACACATCCGTCCGTGTATCGATATCCGTCCGCCCCATCTCCGCCTGCTCCGGGCTCATGTACTCCGGAGTGCCGATGATCTGACCGTGCTCGGTAAAGATCGTCTTGTCCGTCAGCGTGTGGCTCACGGCTTTGGCGACTCCAAAGTCGATGACCTTCACGTGGACGCTCCGACTCGGGTCGTCGCCTCCGCTCATCGACACCATGATGTTGCTCGGCTTGATGTCCCGGTGGATGATCCCCTTCAGGTGCGCATGTTGAACCGCCTCGCACACCGGAACGAACAGTTCCAGCCGCTGTGCGATCGTCAGCCGGTTTCGATCGCAGAACGTCGTGATCGCCTCGCCCTTCACGTACTCCATCACAAAGTACGGCCGTCCCGTCTGCGTCACCCCACCGTCCAACACCTTCGCAACGTTCGGATGGTCCATCACCGCCAGCGCCTGCCGCTCCTGCTCGAACCGCGCGATCACCGCCTTCGAGTCCATGCCGGGCTTGATGATCTTCAGCGCAACCCGCTGCACCATCGGCTCGCGCCGCTCGGCCAGCCACACCGTGCCGAACCCGCCCTCGCCGATGATCTCCAGCAGCTTGTACGGCCCGATCCAGTCGTGCGCAACCTCCCCGAACGCCGCCTCCGACCCACGCGCAACCGTCGGGGTCTCATCCTCCCCCCCAACACGCCGTGATGCCTGATCGTCTGCCATGCCCCTCATGATACAACCCCACCCCCCTCTTCACGAATGCCTAATGCCGAATGCCTAATGCCGCGCCCCACAAGACATCCTCGTGCGACGCACAACTTTTTCTTCACCACCCCCACACCCTCAAAAACACCACGAAAACCAGCCTCTTCTCCCCATTCTCACCCTGCCATTCCCGCTCTTCGCTTACCGAGGAGACGCCAGCGCGCGCACAGAAGCGTCCGCGGGGGGGGTATTACAGATGGACACCACTTTCGGTCGACATCCCGTGATCCGCTCCCTCGACGAGTTCCTCGCCGCCTTCTTTG
>VYLF01000017.1_pt1 | contig 132029 bp, 88 predicted proteins | sample 5114371 | NCBI WGS metagenome assembly VYLF01 (sample SAMN12291773, study PRJNA351875) | freshwater metagenome | isolation source: freshwater lake | place: USA: Michigan, Kent Lake | collected 2013-08-15 | reverse complement strand
CCCCGCCCGACGCCAAGTAGTCCCGAAGCAGCACCGCCGCCGCCAGGGCGTCCCGCTTCCCCTTCTTGTCTTTGTGCGTCATCCCCGAGCGGGCCATGTTCCAATCCGCCTCCACGCTCGTCAGGCGCTCGTCCTGAAAGTGCACCGGCATCCCCGTCGCCGCACCCAGCCGCGCGGCGAACGCCCGCACCAGTTTCGCACGTTGCCCCTCACTCCCGTCCATGTTCAGCGGGAGCCCAACGACCAGCTCCGATCCCCGCAGGCCGACGTGCTCCTTCGCCGCCGCCACGATCGCGCGCAGCAGGTCCTCCCCGCCGTTTGTTCCGATGGAAACCTCGATCACCTCGACCGGGCTCGCGATCCGCGTCACCGCGTCACCGACCGCGATGCCCGTCCGCTTGTCCCCGAGATCAACCGCCATGTATCGCATCGTGGATGCAGTGGGGGCCCGTCCGCCCGCACGCCCTTCCTCAGGTCAGCTTCTCGTCCAGCTTCGCGTGCAGCAGCTTCAGCTCTTCCGCCTTCGCCCGCGGCATCACCAGCGTCGCATCCGGCGTGTGCACAACGATCAGATCCTCGCACCCGAGCACCGCCACCGTGTGACCCGGCTGCGCGTTCACGACCAGGCTCTGTCGCGCGTTCACGAGGATACTCGTCCCCTCGCCCGCCACCCCGTTGCCCGCGCGATCCGTCGCGACGGTCTCGGCGAAGCTCGGCCAACTCCCGACATCCAGCCACTTGAGGTCCATCTGCACCGTGCAGACGGAGAAGCGGTCGTCCTTCTTGGCCGATTTCCCACCCTCGCTCACCGCCTCGCGCGCGGCCGGCTCCATCACGGCGTAGTCCACGCTGATCTTCGGGAGCGTCGGGTAGATCTCCTCCAGCACCGCCTTGGACTTCTTCGTTCCCCAGGCCTTCTGGATCTTCATGATCCCGTCGTAGCTCTCGGGCTTGAACCGCTTGAGGGCCTCGAGGAAACTCGTCGCCTTCCACACGAACATCCCCGAGTTCCACGCGAAATCGCCGCTCTCGACGTACACCTGAGCGCGGGCCTGATCCGGCTTCTCCACGAATCGCGCAACGTGGTACGCGCCCTCTTTCGCGCCGTCGATCGCCGCGCTCTTGCCCTCGCGCTTGTCGCGGATGGGCGTGCCCCGTTCGATGTAGCCGAATCCGGTTGCCGGGTACGTGGGCTTGATCGAGAACGTCACGAACCGGTGCGGATCCGCCTCGACCAGCCGGAACCCAAGGTCCATCCGCTCGCGGAACTGCGCCTCCGGCTCGATCAGATGGTCCGCCGTGAGCACCGCGAACACCGCGTTCTCGTCTTCCTTCGCCAACACCGCCGCCGTGAACCCGATCGCGTTCACCGTGTCGCGGCCTGCGGGCTCGCCCAGGATCTGCGCGTCCGCGAGCGATGGGATCTGCTCCGAGATGATCGGGCGATACGACTCCGCCGTGCACACGTACCGCCGCTCGGGCGCGATCAGCCCCTCCAGCCGCAGCATCGCCATCTCCAGCAGACTCCGGCGGGCCTTCTCACCCGGCCGCTCGATGAACTGCAGCAACTGCTTCGGCTTGTTGCGCCGACTCATCGGCCACAGCCGAGTCCCAGCCCCTCCCGCCATGATCATCGCGTAACGCATACCGCTCCAAGAGTACCCAATCCCCGGATCCGCCGTTCACGCCCGCTAGACGCCCCTCGCCGCGAAGACCTGCGACACGATCTCATCGGCTGTCGCCGCATCGGCCTTCGGTCCGCCTTTGCGGGCCCGCCAGCGCTCCACGAGCCCCTCGGCGTCCCCCCGCGTCTCGCCCAGTTGCACCAGCACCTCGACCGCCTCTTCCTCGCCAGCGCTCCGGCCCCCTGTCCGCGCAGGAACGACCACCACCGGTGCCCCGCCGATCCCAGCCACGATCCCGTGCTCGATGTACTTCTCCACCTTCCCCGTCAACTCGGCGATCACCGTCTCGGCCATCCGCTTGCCGATCTCCGGCAGTTTCGTGAGGCCTTTGGCGTCCTTGGCCCCGATCATCCCGGCGATCTCGCCGGGACGTAGAGCCATGGCCCGCAGGGCTTTGCGGTTGCCGATCCCCTTGACCGTCGTGAACAGCTCAAAGAACGCCCGGTCCGTCGCTCGCTCAAACCCGATCAGCCTCGGGATGAAACTCGTCCCCTGCCCCTGCCCCTCCAGATACGCCAGCGTCGTCAGCGTCACCTGTTGCCCAACCCGACCGCCAAGCTCCCCCGCCAGATACGCCGGCAGCAGGACCTCGATCGCGATCGCCTCCATCAGGCGCAGGACCGCGGAGGATTCTCCGACCGACTCGAGTTTCCCGGTGATGGATGTGATCATCGAATAAAAACCTTACAACATCTCGGACCATTTCGCAACCCGGCCCCCTTCCTTTATCCCGGTACCTCCTGCGACCGATAAACAGGGTAGCCGGTGTCACCGAGACGCCCGGCGTCCACGCGCCCCGAGGAGCCCTCCGTGCCCGACGCGATCACCGACCAGCCCCGCCTCTGGACCCGTGCCGTTCTCATCGGAACCCCCGCGACCTGCTTCGCGCTCGCCGCCCAGTTCGAGACCATGCCCGCCGATCGCCGCCCCGTCGGGTGCTTGCTCACGGAGCCCGCGCTCCGCCAGCCCCTGGTCGACGTGCTGGGCTTCGCGGAAGACGTCGAACGCCTCCACCGCGCCGATCCCTTTACCTTCGCGATCGTCTGCCTTCCCTCCGGCCTTGGCGCCATGGCCACCAAGCTCCGGTCCCGCCTGCGCTCGCTCGGCATCGAGTCACGCTGGGTCCCCGCGCTCGACGATGTGCTCGACGCGCCGCCCGCCATCTCCACATCCTCCCCGATCGATCTCGTCGAACTCATCGGTCGCACCCCGTACGGCGTCGATCGCCGCGAAGTCGCCCGCACCATCGGCGGCAAGCGCGTGCTGATCACCGGCGCCGGCGGCTCCATCGGTTCCGAAATCGCCCGCATCGCCGCGACCTTCCGCCCGTCTCAGATCGTTCTCATGGAACGCTCCGAGAACGCCCTCTTCGAGATCGACCGCCAGCTCGCACGCCGGTTCCCCGACATCCCCCGTCGCGCCGTGCTCCACGATGTCGTCGACGCCGACGCCACCCTTCGCTGGTGCGTAAACCTCAAGCCCGAAGTCGTCTTCCACGCCGCGGCACACAAACACGTCCCGCTGATGGAAGACCACCCCTCACACGCGATCACCAACAACCTGTTCGGCACCAAGAGCATCGCCGACGCCGCCAACGCGGTCGGGGCCGAGCGTTTCGTGATGATCTCCTCCGACAAGGCCGTGAATCCCACGAGCGTGATGGGCGCCACCAAGCGTCTCGCCGAGATGTACGTGCAGTCGCTCCACCGCGCGGGCGGTTCCGCGGGTCGCACGAGCTTCAGCATGGTTCGGTTCGGCAACGTCCTGGGCTCCGCGTGCAGCGTGCTGCCCATCTGGGGCGCGCAGCTCGCCGAGGGCGGTCCGATCACGGTCACCGATCCTCGCATGACGCGGTACTTCATGACCATCCACGAGGCCGCGATGCTCGTGATCCAGTCCGCAGCGATCGACGCCCGCGAGCAGCACGCCGCGAGCGTGTACGTGCTGGACATGGGTGACCCCGTCCGCATCCTCGATCTCGCGCAGCGCTTCATCGCCCTCAGCGGCTTCACGCCACGCCTCCCCGACACCTCGCCCACGCCCTCGAGCGGACCCCTCATCGACATCACGTTCACCGGTGCGCGCCCGGGCGAGAAGCTCTACGAGGAACTCGCCTACGCGGCCGAGGCCCTGCGCCCGACCCACTTCCCGGGGATCAACGCCTGGACCGGCACGCTCCCCAGCGGGTTCGAGGTCGCATCGATGGTCTCGGAACTCGGCCTCGCACGCCACAGCCCGGACCGCGCATTCGTGCTCGAATCCATCCGGCGGAACGTTCCCGAGATGCACATGCCCGACCACGCCGAGCCCAAGCCCGGCAAGCCCGTGGCCGCCTGACCCGAACAACCCGCGAATGTGACCGGACTTGATACCCGCACGCGTCGCGCGGACAATGCTCCCTTGGACGGGATGTTCCCGCGCCGAACCATGAAGGACCGTGCACGAATGCTCACCGAGATCGAAGCCTCCCGCGCAAAGGCGCAGGAGCTTCTCCAAAACCTCCTCGAAGCCAAGGGCAGCGTCGAGGCGGTCGGTACGCGCGATCTCTACCGAGTCGTCACCGGAGCCTCCAGCCTCGACAACGCCATCGACTCCGCCCGGCGGGCCGTCGAGACCTACGACCGCATGCTCGTCGAGCTCAAACGAGAGCCCTCCTCGGCCCAATCGCCATGACATCCCAGCCACTCACCGTGCAGTTCAAGCGCCTCTCACCGAAGGCCACGACGCCCGCGTACCAGACCGCCGGTGCCGCCGGTATGGACCTTGCCGCGTGCCTTCCCGACTCCGCGCCCGCGGTGACCCTCGCCCCCGGTCAGATTCTCGCGATCCCCACGGGCTGGGCGCTCGCGGTGCCTCCCGGCTATGAAGCTCAGGTCCGCCCGAGATCGGGTCTCTCGACCAAGCACGGCATCACCCTCCCCAACTCTCCCGGCACCATCGACTCGGACTACCGGGGTGAGTTGAAGGTCGCGCTCATCAACCTCGGCCGCGAGCCCTTCGAGATCACGCACGGCATGCGGATCGCGCAGCTTGTCATCGCGCCCGTGTCCCACGTGCAGATCGCGGAAGTCGCCGAACTCAGCGACACCGTGCGGGGCAGTGGGGGGTTCGGCTCGACTGGCGTGGGCTGAGTGCTCACGCCGCGGGCCGGTGGATGCTCTGCTTCCCCAGCCACCGCTTGCAGTACTCGACCAGAGTCGCCGCATCCATCGGCTTGCTCGCGTAGTCGTCGCACCCGGCCTCGAAGCATCGCTGGCGGTCGGTCAACAGGTTGTGGGCGGTGAACGCGAGGATCGGCCGCACCACCCCGCACGCCCGCAACCGGCGCGTCGCCTCGTACCCGTCCATCTCCGGCATCTGCATGTCCATCAGCACCAGGTCAAACTCGCGCCCCGCGGCCTGCGCGGCCGCGAACTTCCCGATGGCGTCCAGTCCGTTGTTCGCGACCTCAACCTGACACCCCGCGCGACGCAGGAACAGGGAGATCAGCCGCTGGTTGTCGATGCTGTCCTCGGCGACCAGCACGTACGAGTTGAGTGGTGTCGCCTCGGTCGGCCGTGGCTGCGCGATCGCGCGAGCGGGCTCGGTCGGGATCACCGGTCGGACCATCCGGCCTTCGGGGTGGGGCGCGGCGAGCTCGACGAGGACGCGGGTTCCGGAGCCCGGCTCGCTTTCGACTTCGAGCGAACCTCCCAGCATTTCCGCGAGGCGGCGGGAGAGGGCCAGCCCCAGCCCGAGTCCCGGTCCCCGGTGGCCCGGCCAGTTGCGACGGTCCGCGCGATCCGCGAGGAGAGCAAGGCACTGCGGTGTCATGCCGACACCGGTGTCGACGATCTCGAACCGGAGGCGAGGCCCGTCGTTCTCGTCGTCGGGGAGGTACGAGGCGTTGACGGTTACGGTGCCCTCCTGCGTGAACTTCACGGCGTTGCCCACAAGGTTGAGCAGGATCTGGCGCAGGCGGGTTCGGTCGATGCTGACGCGTTCGGGGAGTTCGGTGGCGAGATTGACGCTGAACCCGAGCCCCTTGCGTCTTGCCTTGGGGCCCATGAGCATGGCGACATCGCCAAGTACCGAGACCGGCGAGGAGGGCATGGCGTCGAGGGTGAGCGCCCCGGCCTCGATTTTGGAGTAATCGAGGGCGTCGTTGAGGAGGGAGAGCAGGTGCTGGGCGTTCAGGTAGATCGTGTGGAGGTAGGTCTGGCGATCGGATTCCGTGAGCGTGGGCGACTCCAGCAGACCGACGAAGCCGAGGATGGCCATCATCGGCGTTCGGAGTTCGTGGCTCATGCTCGCGAGCATCTGGTCTCGGGCCAACTCGAGCTCGACGATTCGGGCGCGTGCGGCGTCCAGTTCCAACCGGAGCGCAGCGATGTCCTCGGGCGGGGCCTGCTTGTGCGAAGTGAGATCATCCATCGGGTCGGCATCCTGGTGCTCTTGCGCACTCCGCCATGGAGTGAACGACGTGCACCCGATGCCAGCATCGGCGGCCCGATGGTTGGCAATTCAGGACAAAGACGTATCTACGGACAACCGGCGCAAATCCCCCTGAAACGAGGAAGTTACAGCCAGCCGAGCGTGATCACCCGCTTCGGGCAGAGTCAGCTGATCCGGGGGATCAGCCGAGGCCGCCCTTGAAGTTCATGTTCTTGCTCTTCTCGCGGAGGCGGCGGAGAGCCGGGGTTTCCTTCTTGATCTCCTCGACCGATCGGCCGGCGGGGGCCTTGCGGTCGCCACCGGGCTTGCCGGTGAACTCGGGGGCCGGCTTGAGAGCCTTGATCGAGAGGGAGACGCGCCGGGTGCCGGGGTCCACCTTGAGCACCTTGACCTGAACGACCTGATCGGCCTTGAGCACGTCCTCCACGCGGTTGACGCGCTTGTGGTCGATCTCGGAGATGTGGATCAGGCCTTCGACGCCCGGGGCGAGTTCGGCGAACGCGCCGAACTCGGCGAGCTTGGTGATCTTGGCGGTGAGCTCCGCGCCCTCGGTGATCGCCGTGACGGCGGTCGCGAAGGGATCGCCGGCGACCTGCTTGAGGCCGAGGCTGATGCGGTTGGCTTCCCAGTCCAGCTTGAGGATCTTGACGTTGACGCGCTGACCCTCGGTCACGACCTTCGCGACGGCCTTCTCGCCGAAGCCGAGGCGGTCGTAGGTCAGGTCCGCGAGGTGGACCAGGCCGTCGATGCCGCCGATGTCCACGAACGCGCCGAAGGGCATGATCTTGCGGACGGTGCCTTCGACCGTCTGGCCCTCGACGAGCGACTCGCGGAGCTTCTTGGCCTGCTCCTTGCGCTCGACCTCGAGGATCTCGCGGCGGGAGAGGACGATGTTGCCACGCCCGGTGCGGTCCACGCGGACGACGGCGCACTTCATCTTCTCGCCGACGAAGACGGAGGGGTCGGTGACGCGATCGCCGCCGATCTGGCCCATGGGCATGAACGCGCGGTGGTCGGCGACTTCGAGCTCCAGGCCGCCCTTGTTGTGGCCGACGACGCGGGCCTCGATCACCTGACCGGGCTCGAGCATTTCCCACTGGGCCTTCTGGACGGAGCCGGGCCGCGAGCAGATGAAGAGGCTTTCGCTGGCCTCGTACTTGTCGACGACGACTTCGAGGTCTTCACCGACCTTGGGGAGCTGGTCATCGGGGAACTGGGGGCGGGGGATGACGCCGAGGCTCTTGGGTCCGAACTCGAGGAAGATGTCGCTGGGGCCGACGGAGACCACGCGACCGGTGCGGCGCTCGCGACCGGCCTCCACGACCCGGGGGCCGCGGATGGCGGGCTTGGCTGCGCGGGCCGCGTTGGCCGCTTCCATGTCCTTCATGGCCGCGTCGATTTCCGCGTTGACCTCCGCGGAAAGCTCGGTCTGGGGGGACACGTGGGAAGAACTGATGGGCTGCTCCGGCTGCGCGTTCATTGTGTGGTGCTCGAGTACGAAACAGAGGTCGGCCGATTCGTCATGGTCCCGGCGGGCCGTCACCTCTCTGTGCGCCGGGAAGGGGAAATGGTAGAAGGGCGGGGGATGGAAGGCCATTCGCGTTGGGTGCAATCGGGGGGTGGGGGCCGGGGAATGGCCGCGTGCGCTCGAGGCGACCAATAGGACGTATGCGATCTATGCGACCTATGCGACCTATGCGACCCATAGGACCCATAGGACCTATACGACCTATACGACCCATACGACCCATACGACCTATACGACCTATACGACCTATACGACCTATACGACCTATACGACCTATGCGACCTATGCGACCCATACGACCTATGCGACCCGTCTGATTCCCGGCTGTCGTCCTGGCGAGCGGAGGGCGGAGTCCGGGGCGTGCCGTGCAAAACGAAAAACCCCTCGAACGGTGTCCCGTTCGAGGGGTGAGTCATTAGTTGAGACAGGTCTTCGTAACTCCGAGGAGTCAGACCCGTTATGTCACCGAAAGTCGAGGCCGTTAGGCCGCGAACTTAGCGGCGGCGGCGACCAGCGACCAGGCCAGCGAGGCCGAGCAGCGCGGCAGCGCCGGGGGCCGGGATGACGCTGATCGTGACGGCGCCATCGAAGCCGGCGGTGAAGAGGGCTTCCTGCGTCGCGAGGGGCGAGCGGGAGATGGTCCAGCCGAGGCTGCGGTTGCCGTTGTTGACGCGGAGACCGTTGGAGGGCACCGAGAAGTTCACGGTGCGGCTGCTGTTCATCGCACCGGCTTCGAGGTTCATACCGAAGACCCACAGGGGGAGCCAATCGGTGGTGATGATGTCGGGAGCGCCGAGGACGTTGGCCGCGGTGTTGATACCACGGTTACCGGCCGCGTTGTTGCCCGTGCCGGGGGCGTCGGTGCCCGCGGCTTCGGCGAAGTGAATCGCGGTACCAGCCGCGCCACCCGGACGGTGGGCAACGACAGCGCCGACCGTGGTCGCGCCGTAGAGGCGGCCGAGGTCAGAAGCGCCGATGCCGTCACCGAAGTTGGGGTTCACAACCGAGGTGGTCGTGAAGGGGAGGACGCTGTCGCCAGCGACGAGGTTCGAAACGACCGGCTGGTGGCGGGCCGAGCCGAGGAGGATGGTCGCCGGGCCGTCGTTACGGACGTAACGGACGGACGTGCGGGCGAGCACCTGAACGGTGGCGCCAGCAGAGTTCACGGAAACCGAAGCCGCGTCGGTCCAGGTTCCGCCGCCGTCGACGGACACTTCGAACTTGAACTGAGAGTTGGGAGCGGCAACAGCAGCGGCCGCCATGCCAGCAACGGCGATCAAAGCAACGATCTTCTTCATGTCTCAATCTCCTCGAAAGTCATTTGAGTGGGCTGACTCAAACCCTTGAACGCAACAGAACGAACAACTCGTTCCTGACCCGCCATAAGAGTACCCGCATTCGGGGCGACCGCAATACCTTTTGATCTCTCTACCCCCGAATTTTGTTGCCAGAACCCCCCTGCGGCGGCATATCCGGTACTCCAAGGCCCGCGAGACACCCCTTCTGGTGCCCATAACACGCGTTCCTGGTTCGTTTTACACCTGAAATAGGGGAAATCACCTGATCGTGGGTGCCCCGGCGGGCATCCTGCCAGACCCGGTGCCGCTCCGGATCGAATCTCACCGGTTCTTGATACTTCACATGCCAAACAAAGACCGTTTGGCGGCCCACTCGGCCTGCTCCCGTTTGTTCGACGTCGCGATGTCCCCGATTGAGGTGATTCCTCCCCCCTTCACAGACTCACGCAACGCCTCGATCTCCAGCCGCGACAGGTGCACCGACTCGAAGTCGTAGTCGCGCCACGCTTCCACCGTCAGCGGCACGATGGGAGCGATCAGGTCGAGCATCGCCTGTGCGTACACACGGATCTCGTACTGCGCGTGCGAGTCCAGACGCAATGAGAGGAACCTCATCACGTTGTGCAGGTCGCACTTCCAGTACCACTCGGTGTACACGTTCACCGGCAGACCGATCCGCGCGAGCTCGCGCGACACCCCTTGTTCGGTGAGCGCGATGTACTGCGCGTAGAGGCTCTCGACCTGATTCACGTACCGAAGGAAGTCCTCGGCCGTCTTAACCTGGGCCGCGTCGTCTGCCGCGAACGTCTGCTCGCCGCCCTGGCGGTTGTTCTGCGACTGCTTGCGCACCGCGTCCAGAGTCGGGACGTAGAAGCGGTCCTGCACGATCGAGTAGCGTGCGGAGTACTCGTTCACGTTGGCCGTGCGGTGGCGGATCCACTGGCGCGCGATGAAGATCGGCATCGCCACGTGGAACTTGAACTCCACCATCTCAAACGGGGTCGAGTGGCGGTGCCGCATGAGGTACCGGATCAGGCCCCGGTCCTCGTTCACCTGCTTCGTGCCCGCGCCGTAGGAGACTCGCGCCGCCTGCACGATCGCCTGGTCGGCGGTCGACCCCTGCGGCACCAGCCGGGGCATCGCATCCACGAGCGCGATGAACCCGTGGTCCAGCACGCGAACCTCACGCCTCCCCGCGCCGCCCATCACGTCCACCATCGGGCCTTCGGGGGCGACTTCGCGCACCGTGGAAGGGGGAAGCCCCATCGGCTTCGGCTCAACTGCGCTGGGAACGGAGGGTCCGGTGGGGGGGAGTGAACTCATGCCCTGAGCGTACACCGGCACGGCGTTCAATTACTCCACCAACAGCTGGGAATCGAAGCGAAAGTCGCTGCTTTTGAAGGGCAAGCGGGTTGCGCGCCGCCCCCCTCCGCGCGAACCTGTCGGTTGGCCCCGGCCGTCACCGCGATCGCGGCTTGGCGACCAGTTTCAGCCGACACTCCCCCAGCTTCTTGACCCTGCGGTACGAGATCGAGACCTCGTCGCCCGGTGCGAAACCCGCGAGCACGCGGACGAGCTCGGCCTGGTCCCGCACGGGCTTGTCGTCGATCGCGGTCACGACATCCCCTACCTTGAGGGCCCCCTCGATGAACTGGGGCTTCATGAGCCGCGTGACGATGACCCCCTCCCCCTCGCCGGCGTCGATCTCAAGCCCCAGGCTCGCCATGCCGGGCTTGATCTCCTCCGGTACTTCGGGCAGGGCCCTCACCCATTCCCGGAACTCGCGGTCAAACTCCTTGGGCGTGAGCGCCAACACCGCCTGAAGCGAGGCCAGCCCGGTGGGGTCATCGGCGTACGTGCTCGTGTAGTGGGTGTACCACTCCTTCAGCTTCCCCCTTTGATGGAGGAAAAGGAAGATGGCGCGGGCCTGAGCGTAATGGGCGAGGGGGACGGTCCCGGTGAACTTGGTCTGCGAGACCTGAACGAACTGCTCTATCTTGAACAGCTTGCCGATCTTCTCGCGTCGCTTGATCAGGTTCGTCCGCCAGGAGGTCGCCGGGATGATCTGCCCTTCCGGCCCGAGGTCGTAGTCTTCCACGAGGCTGCAGAGGCCCTCCATCACCCAGATCGGGTGGCGCTGACCCAGGCGCGTCATCGAACGCCAATGGAGGATGTGGAAGAACTCGTGCCGCAGCGTGCCGCCGAGATCCATCGCGATTAACTGCTTGTTGTCGTGGGTGTACGCCCCGCCGATGGTAGAAAGGCCTTCGAGAGCCTCTTGGCCGTACCGCCGCGCGACCCAGGTCGTGAAATCGTCGCGGGTCGGGAGGATCACGCTGACCCACGCATCGTCGTGCTCCCCCGTTGAGTCGATGATCCCGGGTATCACGTCCGTATTGGCCCATTCGGCGAGCCGGGCCATTTCGGCACGCGCGGCCTCGAATGCCGCGGGGTGGAAGGCGGAGCGGTAGGTGAGGCGAAGTCGATCGTCGGTGGAGGTGGCGTATCCGTCCTTGTACTGCTCTTCGAGACGCTTGACGTCGGCGTCGCGCCGGGCCTTCAGGATGATCTCCCAGTTCTCGACGAGGGTCTTGTAGTTCGGGTCCTGGCGGGCGGCCTCCAGCATGGGATCGGCCTGCATGTAGCGGAGGTCGGTAAAGCCGTGCTCGACGGCCTTCACCAGCCACTCGCCAGCATCTTTGGGGTCCCCCTGCAGGGCCCGGGCGCACGCGAGGTTGTAGTAGACGACAAAGTTGTTGGGGTCCGCGGCCAGGTGCTTGCGGAGGAGCTCTTCGGCCCGGGCGTAATCGCCCCGCTCGAAGGCGGCCCCGGTCTCGGCCACCAGGGACTTGACGGTGATCTTCTCGGTCGGGGGGGAGGGCTGGGGTTGGTCCTGCCCGAGCGCGGCGGGGGCGAGAGCGATCACGAGAGCGACCGCGCGGACGATTCGGGAGGGCGTCCTAGGGAGGGGCATCGGTGAGAGGTGCTACGGGTTGGGGAGCGACCAGGATGCGGCCATGAGGGATATCGCCTCGGGGTAGGCGAGGCACTCCTGTTCGAAGACTCGGGCGGCGAGGGTGGTGGGGGTGTCGTCGGGGAGGACGGGGCAGGTCCGCTGGAGGATGACGCGGCCGTGGTCGAACTCGGCGTCCACCAGATGGACGGTGCAGCCGGAGATCCGGTCGCGGGCGGCGAGGACGGCCTCGTGGACGTGATGCCCGTACATTCCCTTGCCCCCGTGCTTGGGGAGGAGGGAGGGGTGGATATTGAGGATCCTTCCTTCACAAGAGGAAGGGACGTTGAGGTACTTGAGGTAGCCGGCGAGGGCGACAGCCTGGATGCCGGCGTCGCGGAGGGTGGCCTCGAGGCGAGCGGCAGGTATTACCCCGGGGATGATCGAGCAGGGGATACCGAGTTCGGCGGCGCGGGCGACGCCGGGGCAATCGGCGGAGGCGATGGCGAGGTGGATGGAGGCGTTGAGGGAGCGGTCGGCGCAGCGGGCGGCGAGGTTGACCATGGTGCGGCCGCCGCCGGAGAGGAGGACGGCGAGTCGGAGGGGGGGAGTGGAGGGGGTGGAGGGAGAGGGAGGGGGCATGGGTCAGACGGTGGCGGGGGAGGCGAAGGGGATGGGAGAGCCGGAGGCGTCGACGGAGACCATGGTGAGGGTGGCGCTGGTGACGTGGGCGAGGGAGCCGGTGTGGTAGCGTTCGGCGCGGACCTCGACCTGGACGGTGACGGACTTGGTGCCCAGGCGAGTGGTCTTGGTGAAGAAGTTGACGACGTCGCCGAGTCCGACGGGTGCGCGGAAGTCGACGCGGTCGATGGCGGCGGTGACCCAGCGGTGGTTGCCGTGTCGGCGGGCCTCGACGAATCCGGCCTGGTCGATGTAGCTGAGGATGACGCCGCCGAAGATGGTGCCGTACTGGTTGGTATCGCGGGGCATGGTGACCACGCGGAGGGCGAGGCGGGCGTCGGCGGCGGGGTCGAGGGATTCGGAGGGGTCGGCCATGAGGGGAAGATAGGCGGGGTGTGAGGAATTTTCGGTTCTTGCTGGCCGCGCGGGGGCGGAAGTGCGCATGGAGAGGGGACGGGAGTCGTGGAGGCCCGCGTGGGCTGGACGACGAACCAGGAGCGGGCCCTTTGGGGCGCTGCTCGAGATGAAACGACGTTGAACGGCGGGCGCGCGAGGGCGTGAGCGTTCTCGGTGCGCCGCCGACGAAGCAATAAAGGGAGTCTTGAGATGTCGAACGTGAAGATGAGTGCGGCGGTGGTGTGTGCGGTGGCTGGGCTGGCGATGGGGCAGATCACGGTGACGCAGAGCGCCGGGCTGGCGCGGGCGACGGCGGGGGACGGGTCTGGGCAGAACCAGCAGACGTCGGCGAGCGTGACGGGGTTCACCCTCGGCGCGACCAAGAACTTCCAGAACGGCGGGCACGTGGACGCGGACAACGCGTGGGGCTTTGCGAACTGGCTGATGAGCGGTTCGTTCAGCTCGCAGTCGTTCGCGGCCTCGCAGAACGAGGCGGGGTGGGCGGAGACGAGCACGGTGGTTCGGATCAGCGTGACGCAGGACATGGACGTTGAGTACAACGGCGGCTACTCGGTGAACTCGCCGAGCGGATCGGTGGAGGTTTCGCTGCGGAACGTGGTGACGAACGGGTACGTCGCGGGCGGTCAGTCGCCGAACCTGGTGCACATCAATCCGGGCACGTACGAGCTTCGCGCGGAGTCGTACCTTCCGTACGGCGACCTGAGCGGCGGGTTCAACTACCAGTTCCGTCCGGGCAACGACCGGTGCGTGAACGCCCGCGTGATCGGGACGGGTGTCCACTACGGGACGACGAACTTCGCGACCAACGACGGTCAGGCGACGTGTGGTTCGAGCAATCTCTCGCCGAGCGTGTGGTACAAGTGGGTCGCGCCGCGGGCGGGGGACATCACGATCTCGACGTGCGGTTCGAGCTTTGACACGGTGCTGAGCGTGTACGACACGAACAGCTGCCCGAGCACGACGGGCACGCAGATCGCGTGCAACGACGACGCGCCGCTGGGTTCGGAGTGCGGCGGGCGTGCGAGCTCGGTGACGTTCACGGCGATCGCGAACGAGACGTACTACATCCGGCTGTCGGGGTACAACGATGCCCGGGGCGACTTCCGGTTGAACGTGGGTCCCGCGAACAACGAGTGCGAGACGGCGAGGGTTGTGGGTGAGGGCGCGTACCCATTCTCGAACGTGTTCGCGACGACGGACGGTCCGGTGCTGAACTCGTGCGTCTTTGCCGGCGACACGCAGGTGAACAACGACCTGTGGTACGTGTTCACGCCGACGGAATCCGGGTTCCTCGACGTGACGACGTGCGGCTCGGGCTTTGACACGAAGCTGGCGATGTACATCAATGCCCCGTGCGACGGGCGTTCGACTTACGTGACCTGCAACGACGACTCGTGCGGTTTCCAGTCGGCGATGAACCTTGTGCCGGTGACGGCGGGCTGGAACTACTACATCCGCGTGGGCGGGTACGTGCAGAACCGCGGCACGGGCACGCTGAACATCAACTTCGCGCCTTCTTGCCCCGCGGACTACAACAACGACGGGGGCGTTGACGGTGACGACGTGATCGCGTTCTTCGCGGACTGGGACGCGGGCGTGATCGGCGCGGACTTCAATGGTGATGGTGGCGTGGACGGTGACGACGTGATCGGGTTCTTCGGGAACTGGGACGCGGGGTGCTGAGGCCGAAGCGGCCAAAGCAGCAAAGAGATAAACAGGAAGGAGCCTCCGGAGACGGGGGCTCCTTTGTTTTTTGGATGATGTCACGGAACCAACGATCTTCGTTGTGGTATCATTGATTGATTCGTTCGTTTGTCCGATCGAGTTCTTCGGTCGTGAGCCTTGCTGGAGTGCATCGGAGGTTCCTATGAGCGGCTGCTCGTGCCGGCTTCGGCCGTGGTGTCATGTCATTGCCGCCCTCGCCGCGTCGTGCGTGCAGGGTGCAGAGGTCGTATGGACGGGCGGCGGCGGGGACCTGCTCTGGGGCAACCGGTTGAACTGGGCGGGGGGTAGGGTGCCCGGGATTGCGGATGATGTCGTGGTTCCGGAGCTGCCTGGGGAGGTGATGATCGAGGTGACCTCGAGCGTGCACGTGCGGTCGATTGTGTGCGAGGAGGGGATTACGTTTCGAACCCAGCCAATCGCGGTTGACGCTATGTCGCGGATCGCGGTGCTCGGCGAGGGGTATTCGCTATCGATCGGTGAGGCCGGGCTAACGCTGACCGAGGGAGGGGTGCTTCCGCAGATCATCCACAACGCGACCCCGGGCAGGAGTGGCGGGGTTTTCGTGATTGCAGCGGGCGCGGACGTGGAGATGCGGTCGACCCGCGGGATCTACACGGGGCTTCGGAACGAGGGAGTCTTGCGATGGACGGGGACCACGGTCATGGACTCCTCGACGGTCGCCTTCGACAACTTCGGGGTCTGGGAACTCACCGGCGGAGGGTTTGACTGGGTGGGGACCGGGCGGATCCGAAACCACGGAACCATCCGGCGATCTGGTGACGGGGTCGTGAGGATCTACAACCGGGGTATCGCCTTCGAACTGGAGAACTCCGGCCACATCGAAGTAGAATCGGGCACGCTCGCGCTCGACACGGTGGGTGCTATCAGCGGCACATGCGACATCGCGGCGGGAGCAACGCTCCGGGCAGTCCCCTTCTTCTCGGGATCTGGGCGTCAGATCCGGTTTGTCGGAGACCGGACCATCAGCGGGGGCGGGCGGCTCGAGGCCGGCTGGGCGAGCTTTGACGGCGGTCTCGCGCTGGAGGGGAATCTGCGAGCGGTGGGCCCTGTGACCATCATGGGCCCGGCGATCGTGAACAGCATCGACAACGTGTCGAGTCGGGAACTCGCGTTTTTGAGTTCCCTCTGGTGTGGGCAGCTTGTGTGCGACGGGGGCTCGGTTCGCTTCGAAGGGGAAACGAGTATTGGTCGTGCAGCCCTGGGTCGATGTATGGTCTACGGCGCGGGCGACGTGACCATCCGTGAGGATCTCTCTCGCTTCGGGCAGCCCTTCATCGGCTTCGCTTGGACGGGGGACGTGACTTTCGCCGAGGGATCCCGTGGCGTGGTCAACTACAACATCGGGAACTACGACCTCACCGTCGCCGGTGATCTTTCGATCAGCAGTGGGTGGTTGCGGCTGCGCGAACTGGCTGTCGCGCCTTCCGGTGTTCTCCGAGTGGCGCTCGGGAGTTCGGGTGGGGCGTCGGCGCAGGCCGCGGCGTTAGACGGCCGTTGCGAGATCGGTCTGTCCCCCGGGTTCGACCCGCGCTTGTACCGACTGTTTTCCCTCACGATCTTGTCTGCCTCGCAGATCACCGGAGACTTTTCATCGGTGGTCCTGCCCCCAGCTCCGCCGGTCGGGGCGTATGAACTGAAGCGGACGCCGACCACGATTTCGGTCGTTCATGATGTCTTCGACTACAACGGCGATGGCTCAGTGGACGCCAGCGACCTCGTCGACTTCTTCGGCCGCTGGGATGCTGGCGATCGGTACGGCGACGTCAACGCAGACGGCCATGTGGACAGCGACGACGTCACGTTCTTCATCACCGGGTGGGAGGCGGGCGGGCGATAGCTGCTAGAGTGGCAGCCTTTTCCAGACGGCTGGGTCGAAGCGGTTTTCAACCGTGTTCCGTGTTGAGCGGGCGAAACGAAGACGCGACTGAAAGTCGCGGCGACACAGCGACAGGAATGTCGCTGCCGCCGCCACTGCGTTACCGCAGGCTGCCCCAACGGTCCCGCAGGTACCGCCAGTCCGGGTTGTTGAGCGCGGGTTGATCGAACTGCTGGTCGCGGCTCATGAACACGGTGCGCTTGTCCTCCCAGCGGTGGAGGGAGGCGTGGCCGTCGGCGAAGCCGATCGTGCTCTGGTCCTTGTGCCAGACGGTGAGGGGATCGATCCAGCGCTGCTGGTTGTACCGCATGACCCAGGAGTGGATGTTGAGCCCGCGGGGGTCGGACTCTTCGATGAAGGCGAAGCTGTCTGAGGGGCGGAAGAGATCGGAGATCTTCTTGACCGGTGGACGCGGTGCGCCGACGGTTTGGAGCTCGTAGGCGGGGTCGCCGTTGAGGTAGTTGGGAACGGAGTAGGTGACGTACGCAAAGGCGAAGGTCAGTTGGCGGCGGACCTTGTCGCGCACATCCGATGGGCAGTGGTAGGAGGGGTAGGTGTTGGCGTACGGGTACAGGGCGCCGCGCTGCGCGGCGAGGATCTGTGCGTTGACATTGGGGAGGGCTCGGAGGGCGGCGTCGCTCATGGGGTTGCCGGCGTTGTCGCGGGGGTAGTCGACCCAGCTTCCGGGCCACTGCTGGACGTCGGTGTAGGCGTGGACGATGCGGTCGCGGTAGTCGGTGGCGTAGGCGGTGTAGGCGAGCGAGAGGGTCTTCTGGTTGGCGAGACAGACGGTGGTGCGCCCGGCCTCGCGGGCTTGCTGGAGGGCGGGGAGAAGGAGGGAGATAAGCAGCGCGATGATGGCGATGACGACGAGGAGCTCGATCAGGGTGAAGGCGGAGTGTTTACGCGGCTTGATCATGGTGAACCCCGTGCCCGGGACGAACGTCCCTCACGGGGGCCAGAGTACAGGAGTTTGTTCGGTGCGTCAATGGAGTCGGGGGAAGTCCGTCCTAGTATTCCGCATGGGTCACAACTGCTGTTCTCACGATCATGACGGGCACGAAGCGAACGACCAATCCGAGGGCGGGTGCTGCCAGGAAAAGGGCGAAGCAAAGGCCGGCGGGTGTTGCGGCGGCGGGGGGTGTGGGAGTGGTGGGGGCGGTGGCGGCGGCGGGTGCTGCCAGACCAAGCAGGCGTACGTGTTGCTCGAGCCGATGGAAATGGCGAAGCTGCCCTCGCAGCACCTGATCGCCCGCTTCCGGCGCGGCATCGAGATGTTCGATCGTCGCGTCTTCGAGCTCTCCGAGCGGCAGATCGATCAGGCGTTCCTCCCCGATTCGAACGTGGGGCGTTGGCCGGTGCGGGTGCTGATGGGGCACGTCGCCGACGCGGACGTTTCGTTTGTGCACAGGATGCGCCGCGTGGTGGCGGAGGACAGGCCGGTGTTCTCGGAGTGGGACGAGAACGCGTTCGTGGACTCGAACATCTACGGCAACGACCACAGCGGGTACGCCGACACAGACGAGGGTGATCACGCCCGCGTGATGCACGCGCTCGGCGGACCGATGGCGGTCATTCACACGATGCGGCAGTGGGCCGGCGCGTGGTTGCTCTCGCTCAGCGAGGAGCAACTCGACCGGACGGGGATGCACCCGACGCGCGGGGAGATCTCCGTGCGGACGATTCTCGCCTACGCCACCTGGCACCTCGAGCATCACGCGCAGTTCCTCGAGAAGAAGCTCGACCTCATGGTGCCCGCGGCGCAGACGCACGAGCATTCGCAAGGGGGATGCTGCGGCGGGCACTGAACTGAGCCCCCGCGACGCACGATGGACGAGGTGTTCGAACAACGCAGGTACCTGATCCCGTTCCGGTCGAATCTGCTGCCGCAGATCTTCACCGACACGCTCGTCATCGGCGCGGGTGTCGCCGGGATGCGTGCCGCGCTCACCGCGTCGGAGCAGGGGGATGTGATCCTGCTTTCGAAGGGGGATCTGAAGAACACGAACACGGCGTGGGCACAGGGCGGGATCGCCGTTGTGACGGCGAAGACGGACACGTTCGAGTCGCACATCGAGGACACGCTGGAGGCGGGCGCGGGCCTGTGCGAGCGCGAGGTGGTGAGGCGGGTTGTGGAGGCGGCGCCGGGGCGGATGCAGGAGTTGATCGACTGGGGGATGATGCTCGACCACGATGCCGCGGGGCAGGTGATGGTTGGTCGAGAGGGCGGGCACGCGGCGGCGCGGATTCTGCACGCGGGCGGGGACGCGACCGGGCGGGAGATGCAGCGGTGCCTGACGGCGAAGGTGCGTGCGACGCAGGGGATCCGGCTGTTCGAGAACTGCTTTGCGCTGGACCTGATCACGCCGAGCCCGGTGCGTGGCGCGCCCGTGATGGGAGCGATCACGCACCACCCGAAGTTCGGGCTGCAGATGATCTGGGCGAAGTCGACGATTCTGGCGAGCGGGGGCGCGGGGGTTCTGTACCGGGAGACGACGAACCCGCCGCTGGCGACGGCGGACGGGCTGGCGATGGCGTACCGAGCTGGTGCGACGCTGGCGGACATGTCGTTCATTCAGTTTCACCCGACGACGCTGTATCTTGCGGGCGCGAGCCGCGCGTTGATCACGGAGGCGGTGCGTGGTCAGGGCGGGCATTTGCTGGACGATTCGGGGCGGCGGTTCATGCTGGAGGTTCATCCTCTGGCGGAGCTGGCGCCGCGCGACATCGTGAGCCGCGCGATCATCCGGCAGATCGCGAAGCAGGGCGGTCAGCACGTGTGGCTGGACTGTCGGCACATCGGCGACTTCGGCGAGAAGTTCCCGGAGATCGCGTCGCTGCTGAAGCGTTTTGATCTGAACCCGGCGGAGGACCTGATCCCGGTGCATCCGGCGGCGCACTACACGGTGGGCGGTGTGCGGACCGACATGGACGGGCGTACCGATGTTCCGGGGTTGTACGCGGCGGGAGAGGTGGCGTGCACCGGGTTGCACGGCGCGAACCGGCTCGCGAGCAACTCGCTGCTGGAAGGGCTCGTGTTCGGGCACGCGGCGGCGGTGGCCTCGGCCGAGATGCTGGCGGCGCCGCCGGGGATGACGCGGCCGCAGTGGAGCGGTGGGCGCGCGGGGAACGTGTCGATCATCAGCGACATCCGGCCGAGTGACCGGGGGGAGCTGGATCTCTCGGACGTTCGGTCGAGCCTTCGGAGCGCGATGTGGAAGAACGTCGGCATCGAGCGGACGGGGGCGAAGCTCTCGGGCGTGATCGAGATGCTGGACTTCTGGGCGCGGTACACACTGGACAAGATTTTCGACGAACCGCAGGGGTGGGAGACGCAGAATCTCCTGTTCGTCGGGGCGCTGGTGGCGCGGAGCGCGATGTGGCGCGAGGAAAGCCGCGGGTGCCACGATCGGACCGACTTCCCCGGGCAACGGGCGGAGTTTGACGTGCACGATTGCTGGCGGCGAGGGGATTCGACCGCGCGGCGTGTGGAGAAGGGCGAGGCGTGGCGGGCGGCGCTGGTGTGAGCACGGGAGGCGTGTCGATGCGGCGTGCCGGGAGAACGAATCTGCGGATTGCTGCCCTCGCGGGGTTGATCGTGACCTGCGCGGGGTGCGAGACGCGACTCGTGAAGTACGACCCGTTCCTCGCGGGTTTGCCGGGCGCGGAGAGCCAGACGCCTGTTGCGCGAGACCTTGGGCACACCGATCCGCGGCAGATGAACGGCGCGTCGATTCGCAGGGAAAACCCGGATGGGACGCCGCTCCTGGTGGCGAAGTCGGGGCTGCACGTGATGGTGCACACGTACAACACGCTCGTGGCCGACGAGAAGCAGTTGTTCGTGGAGCAGGTGCTGAGCGAGCGTGCGAAGCAGGACGCGATCGCGAAGGGGATCGATCCCGGCGAGATCTTCGAGCAGCTCGTGCGCGAGTGGGACGACTTCGAGCAGCTCTGCCTGCTGATGCCGGCGGGCGAGTTCACGCCGGGGATCTACCTGCGGCCGGTGGGCGGGCGTGTGCAGCGGTTCGAGCTTGACTCGGCCTCGGCGCGCGGGATGCGGTTCAAGGGCTTTGAGATCGTGATGGAGAAGGGGAACTACCGCCTCGTGCGGGTGGTGGAGGGGCCCAGGCCGGCGAAGCGGAAGCCGAAAGCAAAAGACCCGAGTCCGGGTACGAACTCGGGTCTGGATTCGTTGTCAACCGATCCGAAGTGATCAACTGCCGACGAGCTCGACCTCGGCGGTCTGCTCTTTGCCGTCGCGGATGTAGGTGATGGTGACCTTGTCACCGGGCTTGTTCTTGCCCATCTCTTTCATCCAGGATCCGATGTCGACGATCTCGGTGCCGGCCCACTTGGTGATCAGGTCACCGGCCTTCATTCCCGCCTTCTGCGCGGGGAGGTTCTCCATGACTTCGCCGATGAGCACGCCCTTGGTCTCGCCGTTGTAGTCACCCGGGGCGATGCCGAAGCGGACCTTGAGGTTGCCGCGGCTGGGGCGCTGGGACTGCTCGTCCTGTTCGTCGTCTGCGGCGGGGGTAACGGGGCCGGGGCGGCGGCCGTTCTGGAAGGTGAGCGGGGATTGGCGGAGGGCGGCGTCGATGGCGATGCGGGAGCAGCAGTCGGCGATCTGGGTAGCGCCCTCACAGTTGATGAGATCGGCGGTATCAGCGGGGCGGTGGTACTGGGGGTGGAAACCGCTGAAGAAGAAGATGTTGGGGATCTTCTTCGTGTGGAAGGAGTAGTGGTCGGAGTTGGGCGGGCCGACCTGGGTTTTCTTGACCTTCATGTCGAGGGCCGCCCAGTAGGGGTCGAGCCACTCCTCCATGCCTTCGGCAGTCCCGACGCCGCCGACTTCGAGCTTGCCGTCGCGGAGGCGGCCGACCATGTCCATGTTGAGCATGAGGTAGTGCTTCTCGACGGGGGCGATCGGGTGACCGGCGTAGAAGGCCGAGCCCTCGAGGCCGCTCTCTTCCGCGCCGAAGGCGAGGAAGAGGATGGAGCGGCGGGGCTGATCGGCGGGGGCGTTCTTGAATGCGTCGGTCAGCATCTGGGCGCTGACGAGGAGTGCCGAGGTGCCGGAGGCGTTGTCGTCCGCGCCGGGGTGGAGCACGCCGGTGGAGTTCGAGAGGGAGCCGAAGTTGCCGTAGCCGACGTGGTCGTAGTGGGCACCGATGACGATGTACTCCTCGGCGAGCGGCCCGACGCCCGGGAGGATCGCGCCGACGTTGTCGGTCATCAGCGGGATGCGGTCCATCTTGACCTCGAGCTTGGCGGTGGCCTTCGGGAGGTCGATCACGCCGCCCTTCTCGTCGGCCAGCTTGCGGAGATCCAGGAGCGAACGACCGTCGGTATCGGCGGCGCGGACGAGCTTGTCCGCCGCGTCCATGCTCATCATCACCACGGGGATCTTCAGCGGCTCGGTGCCCATCTCGAGGCCGCCGAGTTCGTTGATCCGCTCATCCTGCGCGCCGGGGGGATTGACTAGAATGATGCCCGCGGCCTTGCGCGTCTGCGCGGCGCGGAGCTTGGTGTCGAGCGAGGCGCGGGGCGACCAGCCTTCGTCGACCCACTTGCTGGTGCCGTCCTCCTTGAGCGGTTCAAACCGCAGCACGACCGCGATCTTGCCGGTGAGGTCGGTCTCTTCCGGGTAGGAGCTGTAGCCGTCCTGCCCGCGCCGGATGGAGTACCCGACGAAGGCCAAGGTGCCCTCGGCGGTGCCATCGGCGGAGTAGCCGATCGTCTGGAAGTCCTTGCCCGCCTCGAGCGCGGTTGCGCCCGCGAGCACGGCCTGGGATCCAATGGTGCGCGTGTCCTTGCCGCGAACGGCGAAGGGCTGGCGCCAGCTCGGTTCGCCGGTTCCGGCATCCTTGAACGCGGGCTTGAGGCCCATGCGATCAAGGTAGAACTGCAGGTAGTTGGCGGCGGTGCGGTTGCCGAGGGTGCTGGGCTCGCGGCCTTCCATGAAGGGGTTGGCGAGGGTGAAGACGTGCTGCCGGTAGAGGTTCACGCTCGGAACCAGCTCCTCGGTGGGCGTGGGCACGGAGAGCGGCCGACCCGAGACCGCCGTAACGGGGGCGGTGGCGGCGTCCTGCGCGAACGCGGGAGAGCCGAGGCTGATCGCCGCGGCGAGTGCGAGGAGTGCGGCATTTCTGGCGATGGGCATGAGCGGCCTTTCGATGGTGAACATGCTGATCCGCCGGTGCGGGCGGACGGGTCAAGGGTAGGTCACGCGGGGTGGGGCCCCGTGGCGGACTTGTACGAGGACGGGTGGAAAGGCGTTTCCCGGCGGGTATCCCGGGTGGTCACTCAGCGATGGGAGGAGCGTCGGGGATGGGCTCGGTTCCCTCGGCCATCTTGAGGATCTCCTCGATGCGACCGGCGATGGGCGGCTGTTGCTGGGCGACCTGGGCCGCGCAGAAGTCCTTGATGGAGGGATCTCGCCGGCAGCCGCGAGCGAGTTCGACCTGCACGGCGGGGATGATGCGTTGGAGGCGGGCCCGGCCTTTCTCGGTGATTTTCGGATCGTCGGTGGGGGGGTCGCCGAGGCCTTCGAGGAGTTTGGCGAGGTATTCGGTGTTGCCGGTGATGGCGTAGGTGTTGACGAGCATCTCGATCTGCTGGGGGCCGCGGATCCGCCGGGTGAGCAAGCTGCCCGCCGGTTGCTTGAGGTAGGGGTAGGAGAGTTTGCGGGCGTTGCCATCGGGAAGGGCGGCGAGGTCCGCGAGGACCTTCTTGGCGGGTTCGGTGTCGGCGAACCAGACGCCGGTGAAGAACCAGTAGCGGGAGGGCTCGGCCGCGACCTCGAAGAGCGTGCACCACTCGGCGGTCTGATCCGGATGCGTGCGGAGCAGGGCGGCGATGATCGCGGCGGAGGGCCAGCCCCGGCTGCCGTTGTTCATCTCACCGAGTCGGGCGAGGTCCTGCAGCGCCTTGCCGACTTTGGCGGCATCGGGTGCGGTGTGGTAGTTGAGAAACCATGCCTTAAGGTCGGCGAGTTCCTTCTGTTGCTCGGGGGTCAGCGCGGACTTCACGTCCTTCGGCTGCCCGTTGATCACGATCTCGGGCTTCGGGACGCTCGGCTGCGCGGGGGGCTGGACGAGCACCTGGCCGGCGGCGTTCGAGGCGACGAGGGCGAGCAGCGTCAGAGCGATGGTGGTTCGCATGGTGATTTGTAGGACGCTCTGGGGTCGGATGGGTTCCACCCCGGGGATGGGGTTACGATGGCGTTCGGGAATGGAGCCACCCTTGAGCCTTGCCACGAACCTCGCCGGCCTGCAACTAAAGAACCCGGTCCTCCTCGCCGCGGGGACCGCTGGCACGCTGGACGAGATGTCGGACGTGATGGACATGTCGCGTCTGGGGGCGTTGGTGACCAAGTCGATCACGGTGGCGCCGCGGGACGGCAATGCGACGTGGCGGATCATCCCGACGGACCACGGGATGATCAACGCGATCGGCCTCGCGAACGTGGGGCTGGACGCGTTCATGCGCGACTACGCGCCGCGGGTGGGCCAGGTGCCGACGATGGTGATCGGCTCGGTTTCCGAGTTCAGCATCGACGGGTACGTGAAGGTCGCCGCGGCGATGGACGGTGCGGGCTTCCAGGCGGTCGAGATCAACGTGAGTTGTCCGAACGTGCACCACGGCACGGAGTTCGGGAGCGACTGCGTGATGCTCGCGGAACTGGTGAAGGAGCTACGCGCGGCGGTGAAACGTGCAAGGCTGTTCATCAAGCTGAGCCCGGTGGTGATGGGCGTGCCGGGGATTGTCGCTGTAGCGAAGGCGGCGATCGAGCCCGCGGGGTCGCAGCCGGGGGGGCCCAACTCGCGACCGGGCGCGGACGGCTTGTGCATCGCGAACACGGTGCCCGCGATGGCGGTGGACGTGCACACGCGGAAGATGAGGATCTCGCGGGGAAGTGGGGGGCTTTCGGGCCCGGGCATTCACCCGATCGCGGTCAAGCTGGTGCACGACGCGTACACGGGCGTGTGCCGAGATACCAAGACCCCGATCATCGGCATCGGCGGCGTGAGCAGGTGGGAGGACGCCGCGGAGTTCATCCTCGTGGGCGCGAGCGCGGTGGAGATGGGGACGATGCTCTTCGCGGATCCGCGTGCGCCGCTGAAGGTGGTGAAGGGGCTGGAGAAGTGGGTGAAGCAGCAGGGGGCAGCCAGCATCAGCGATCTGATCGGCACCGTGCGTGAGGGTGGGACGGAAGTGAGACCGCTGTAGGCTCCAGCCGTTCGCGAGTGGTATCAGCTCGCGGTCTGTGCCTTCATGTCGACGCGGCGCGTCTCGATGAGCGGCGGATCCTGTTCCTGGCTCTCCGCGTTCTTCACGGCGGAGGCCTTGATCTCCCCGTTCTTGCCCACGTCGTCGAACTTCACGCTGACGCGCGTCGAGACACCGCGCTCCTGCATCGTCACGCCGAAGAGCCGGTCCGCGTTCTGCATCGTGCGCTTGTTGTGCGAGATCACAATGAAGCTCGAAAGATCGGTGAACTGACGGATCGTCGCGTTGAACCGCGCGACGTTGCCCTCGTCCAGCGCGGCATCCACTTCGTCCAGCACGCAGAAGCAGCTCGGCTTGCTCCGGAAGATCGACATGAGCAACGCGACGGCCGTCAGCGTCTTCTCACCGCCCGAGAGCTGGCTGATCGCGCGGGGTTCCTTGCCCGGCGGCTTCGCGATGACTTCGATCCCGCTCTCGAGCAGGTCCGTCTCCTCGGTCTCCACCTTCGACACCGAGCCGTCGGCGTTCTCGACTTCCTTCATCAGCGGCATCAGGCGAACCTCCGCCTTGCCACCGCCGAAGAGCCGCCGGAACATCCCGTCCTGGCTGCCGAAGTTCTCCTGGATCTTCGTGAACACCTCGCCGAACCGCTCGCGGCTGACCTCGTTCAGCTTCGTGATCAGGTCCTTGAGCTGTGTCGACGCCTGGTCCAGGTCCGCCACCTGCTTCACGAGATCGTCGTTCTGCTCGGCGAGCTGATCCTCTTCCGAGATCGAATCCAGATTCACGCTGCCGAGCTTCTTGATCCCGTCCCGCAGCGCGTCGATCTCCCGGGCCGCTTCCGGCGGGTCGATCCGCACCACGCCACCGTCCTGCATCATCGCGCGGTACTCGTCGTACTCCGCCGCGACCACCACGCCGAGTTCCTCCTGCGTGCGGTCTTCCAGCGTCTCGCGCTTCACCTCAACCTCGCGCTTGGCAACTTCCAGCGTGTGCCAGTCGCGTTCGAGCTCGCTGAACCGGCGGCGTGCGACCAGCACGTGCTCGCCCAGTTCCTGGCACTTCTTCTCGAGCGCCTGCACGTTCGCAAGCAGTTCCTTCGACGCGGTGCTCAACTCCGCCGCCGTCGCCCCGGCCTCCTGCTCCACGCGGGAGCACTCGGCGATGAGCGCGGTGTGCTCGGTTACGCGTGAGACCAGCCGCTCCGCCTGCACGCTCGCCTCGCGGAGCTGACGCGCGATGTCGTCGCGCGAGATCTCAAGGCGAGACAACTCACGCCGCGAACCACCCAACTGCTCGTTGAACTTGCCGACCTCGACCTTCGCCGCGGTCATCTGCTCCATCGCGGCGTCCGCGCGAGACTGGACGGTCCGCAGGTCCTGCTCCATCGCGGTCGCCGCGCCCGTCTCTTCTTCCTGCAACCGGCGCAGGCTCTCGGCCCGCTCCTCGGTGGCCTTGCGGTCGTCCTCCAGCTTCGTGAGCCGCTCACGCTGCTGGGCGGTCTCCTGATCGATCGACCCCTTTTCACGCTCCAGCCGAGCAAGATCCGCGTTGAGCCGCTCGAGCTTCGTCTGTTCCGTGAACGCCGAACGCTGCTGCTGCGAGAGCGCGGCACGCACCTCCGCCGCCGCCTTGCTCATCGCGCCCGCTTCCGCGTCCGCCGCCTTCAGCGCCTCGCGCTCGGCCTCAACCCGCGTCGATAACGCCGCAACCTGCGCGCTGAGGGCCTCGAGCTCGCTCCGACGCCGCAGCAGACCGCTCTCCGCCTCGCCCGCCGCGCCCGAACCCGCCGTCACACGCCCCTCGGCATCCACGAGCACGCCGTCGCGCGTGACGAACCGCGCGGCCTTGCCCTTGAGGGGCCCCGCGCTCAGCAGCATCGCCGCCTCAATGTCCCGCACGAGGAACGTCGAGCCCAGCAGCCGGTCGAGCAGCGCGCCGACCCCCGCCTCGTGCTCGCCGCCGCGCGCCGAGACCAATCGCCGCAGGCTCACCAGCATCCCCGCCGGATCCTCGGTCGCTACGCCCTCCACGACCGGCGTCGCCGCAGTCGCATCGGCAACCGCCGTCATCGGCAGGAACGTCACCCGCCCGCGCATCGTCGCACGTTCTTCCGGCGTCGGCAGCGAAGCCACCGAGTCCAGCACCAGCCCCTGCAGGTCCGCACCGAGCGCCGATTCCACAGCCGCCGCGGCATCCGACTCTGCCTCCGCGCTCGTCTGGATGAGATCCGCGAGCGGTGCGATCACCCCCGCGAAGCCCTTGCCTGCCTGGCGCTGCGCCAGCACGCCGCGCACGGCTTCCGCGAAGCCCGCACGGGTCTCCACCATTTCCTGGAGCGTCGCGCGGCGGCTGTCGAGCCGCACCAGCTCCTGTCCGGCCGCGTTCACCCGCTCCGCACGCTCGCGACGGTCCGCGCTCAGCCGCCCGATCTCCTGCTCGATCTGCTGCAGCCGCGACTCCGACTCCGCCGCCTGCGCCGTGACCGTTTCGAGCGCAGTCCGCCCGGTCGCGATGCCGTCCCGCAGCGTCCGCTCGTCGTCGTTGATCCGCCCTGCTTTCTGCGCGAGACGGTCGAGTTGTTCACGCACCGAGTCCGCACGCTTGGTGTCCGCGTGGATCGATGCCAGCAGTTGAATCCGCTCGCGGTCGATCCGCGCCGCCGACGCCTGCTTCTGCTGGGCGGCGTGCCGACGCTCGTTCAGTTCTTCAAGCACGCCCGCACGCGATGCGCCCGCGGCCGCGAGACGCCGCTCCGCCTCCGCGAGCTGCTCGCTGATCGCCGCGATGTTCTCGCGCTGGTCGATGATCGCGGTCTCGGTGTCTCCCGCGCGGTGCGAGAGGTTGCTCATCCGCTGCTTCTCGAGCTCCGACTGCCGACTCGCTTCCTCAATCGCCCGCTCGAGCATCCCCTTGCGCTGGGCCGCCTGCTGCTGCGCGTGAACCGCTTCCAGCCGGGCCTGCTCGGTGCTCTGGTAGCTGCTCGCCGCCTCCTGGCGCGACAGCTCCGATTCCTGCTTTGTCCCCTCGGCCTCGGTCAACTGAGCGTGAGCCGCCTCGCGCTCGTCATGCAGCACCGCCTGGCGGCTGGTCAGCCCGCTCAGCCGCTGCCGCAGGTCGTCGTACTGCTCAAACGCGAGCGCCAGCCGCCACGCCCGCAGGTTCTCGTCCAACTCCTTGAACTTCCGCGCCTTGGCCGCCTGGCCACGCACGATCCGCAGCCGACGCTCGGTGTTCTCAAGCTGCTCCCGCGAGGTCTTCAGGTTCGCCTCGGCCCGGTCCAGCTTCCGCTGCGCCTCGATCCGGCGCTGCTTGTACTTCGCGATCCCCGCCGCTTCCTCGAAAATCGTTCGACGCTCGGTCGGACTCGCCAGCAGCATCGCATCAACCTTGCCCTGCTCGATGATCGAGTACGCGTCCGCGCCGATGCCGGTGTCCAGGAACAACTCGCGGATGTCCCGCAGCCGCGCCGTCTTCCCGTTGATCAGGTACTTGCTCGTCCCATCGCGGTACAGCCGACGCTCCACCTCCACAACGTCAGCATCGACCGGCAACCCGCGCCGACGCGACTGCCCCGAGTGACGCTGGATCAGCGCCGCCGCCTCCGCGCCCTCCTCCACCACCGGCGCAGCCTCCACAACCTCGGACGTCTCCGCCGCCACCGGCGCAACGTCCACCGCCGGTGCACCCACGACCGCCGCCGCCGCCGCCTGCTGGAACAGCGGAGCTTCCATCACCGGATTCTCAAACGTCAGCGTCACGCTCGCCATGCCCAGCGGCTTGCGCGCCGCCGAACCCGCGAAAATCACGTCGATCATCTCGTGCCCGCGCAGGCTCTTGCTCGAACGCTCGCCGAGCACCCACTTCACCGCGTCCACGATGTTGCTCTTGCCGCACCCGTTCGGTCCCACCACCCCCGTGATCGGCTGGTCGAAGGTGAAGTCCGTCCGATCGGCGAACGACTTGAATCCGTGCAGCGTCAGCTTCGCCAACCGCATGCGAGCAACCTCCGTGTCCCGCGGCCCCAGGCTCGCGCCCGACCCGCCCCGTCCGTGCCTCGACCCGGGTTCCCCGAGTCGCGTGTTCCATCAGGATCCGGCCACGCCGAACCACAACATCTCGGGTGCCAGGCCCGAAGGAACCGAATATATCGCGTTTGTCCCCGCGCGGCGACGAATCCGACCCGGAATCTCTGCTCCGGGCCGGCGTCGAGTCACAACCCCCCGCGAACCCCTACTTTGGAGCATCCACCGGCGGCTTGATCGGAACAATCGACGGCTTGTCCACAGGCTTCGGTTCCGTCGGCGACGGCTCACCCACCCGCTCCGGTGTCCGGAAGATGATCAACTCCCGCTCCGCCGGGGTCTCAGGACGCTCCCGAACCGCCGCCGTGTCCGTCGCCGCAAGCAGCGACGCCTTCAGCCGGTCCGTCTCGGTCGCGAACCCCGCACGAGTCGCCCCCGCCGCGCACAACTCGTTCAGCGTCGCCACGATCTCCGAGTACGTCAAATCCAGACCGCCCGACGGCTCGTCCGGCGAGATCTTCGCCGCCAGCGTCGCGATCAGGTCCGGCAGGTTCGGCCTCGAATTCACCAGCAGCGGCGCCGTCCCCGGCGAAGCCACGTAGCGAATCCGCGTGTCCGCTTCCGCCCCCGCAACCTCCATCATCAGCGTGTTGTTCCAGAGCGACGTCGTCGCCGCCCGGTGCAGACTCAGGTCCTCGCCAAACAGCACGATCCGCGGCGTTCCCTGCTGCGTCACGTACACCAGCGGCTCGCCCATCGGCACGATGTCCAGGAAGAACTTGAACCCCCCCGCGATCACCGGGATCCGCTCAACCCCCTGCAGCATCCCCGCCGGCAAACGCGACTTCGCCAACTCCTCCAGCATCGTCGGAGAAATCGCCATGCCCCGCGGCTGGTTCGCCCGGATCCGAACCTCCATCGCCCGCTCCGCCCGCGCCGCCAACGCCTCGTACGCCGCTACCCGCACCGTCAACTCATTCTCTTTCAGCAGGTCCCGCAGCGCCACATCCACCGTCGGCCCAGACGGCAGGTCTCCCAGCAGACGAATCGCGTCCGTCCGCACGTTTCCGGGACCCACAAACGCCAGATTCTTCAGGTGCGACGCCGCCGTCGCGTCGTTCAGCCTCGCACCCGCTCGCAACGCCGCCAGCCGCGGCACGATCTCCGGGCAGTCGTACAGCGACCGCGTGAACGGGATCGCCCGGTGCCCCAAGGCTTCGAGGCACCACGAGTAGTCATCCGCGTACTGCGGCTCGGCGCGCAACCCCTCGGCGTAGCGCTTGGCCGCTTCCTCCGGGGCCGACTGATCAATCCGCAGGTGCTTCACGAGCTGAATGAACGCCGCCGGCTCATCGCGGTACCGCTGGGGCACCACCAACTCGATCATCGACGCGCTGCGGCCCTTCGCGATCGCGCCCCGATCGCCAGGCCCCGACGGAAAGCGGTTGTTGATCGCCGTCGTGATCGACCGAGCCCGCGCATGGCTTTCGTTGTACAGCGAAAGCGAAATGCCCATGGGCGTCGTCACCACGCCCCCGCCCATCACACGCCCCACCGTCCGCGTCACGGTCGTGTCGTTCCGGCTCGACTCCGAGAACGGATTGATGAAAATCGCGCCCTTGGCCTCGCCAATCAGCCGCGCCTGCACGCCGCCCACCGGCTGCGCCATCCCCAGCCGAAGCCGGGTCGTCCACAACCGCCCGCCCTCCAGGCTCGTCGCGTTCAGTGCCTTCACGTAGACGTCAAACGTCGAATCTTCCGGTGCGCCGGGCGGAATCGCCGCCTGAACGATCACAACCGCCGTGTCCGGGCTCCGCAGCAGCCGCCGCGGCGTCATGCCCTCCAGCGCCGTGCCGTCAAAGTTGTCGCGGCCGATCCCCATCGCCGCCATCTCACGCTCGATGGTCGAGGCGATCCGCTCGTCGATCTCCAGCCCGCCAGTTCCCTTGAGCCCCACCACGAAGCCGTACCCCGAAATCAGCGTCGGCTGGATGCCCCCGATGTTGACCTCTGCCCCCACCGTCCCACGAAGCGGGGTCGGCAGGTCCAGGTTCGAGCGATCCGTCAGGACCTCGCTCGCCGCGCGAGGCTTGGGCTTGGGGGCATCGCTGCACCCAAACGACAGCAAGCCCACCGCCGAAGCACAGCAAGCGACAACAACTCGACCCGTCCGCCCGTTCCGGGCCAGGGGGATTGGCATGCAAGACCTCCGCGGCTGGCACCGCCCGGGCATCGCGCCCAAGTCTCCGCGCCAGAGGCTTCAATGTACGGCGGAACATGCCCCGAGGGTGCCGGACGACCCGGCCCGGGCGCTTGAATTCCGGATTTCGAGGGGGGGTGACCCGAACAGATTCATGGGGTGAAGACCCCATGCCTGTGGATAAGTCCTCGCGCGGGCCCCGGAGGCCTTCGATAAGATTTTTTCAAGTTCGTAAGCCCCGCAAAGTCATGAGCTTGCGCCCGTGGTTCGCACATCGTTCGTCCGCCGGGCCATAGGTTTGGTGGTCGGAGGTGATTGCCACCACAATCTGTCGTGGTATCCTCTCGACCCGTCCGATACGTGTGCGGGCGGTCCGAAGATCCGAATGAGGCGATTCGACGCGGCCCCCTTTCGCGGGGTATGGGTGTTTCTGTCGCGAAGTGGATTCGGGTACGGACCGGGATGATTGGATTGTGATAGGATATGGTTCGGTTTGGGTGTTGATTGTCGTGAGCCCGTGGTGGCGGGCTGAAGGGTGGGTCACGTGGGCGTTCTTTCAGACGCACAAATTCGCGAACGGGTCAAGATCGAGCCTTTCGAGGCGGCGGTCAAGCGTCCCGGCCGGATCTCCTATGGGGTCTCGAGCTACGGGTACGACGTGCGCGTCGGCGCGCGGTTCAAGATCTTCACGCCCAGCCCTCGCAGCGGCGACATCGCCGTGGTCGACCCCAAGTCGTTCAACGACGACATGATGGTGGAGGTCGACGTCGGCTCGCGCCCCGAGGACAAGCGCTACGTCATCATCCCCCCGAACTCCTTCGCGCTCTGCGAAACCGTCGAGTACATCGAGGTTCCGCGCGACGTGCTGGTGATCTGCGTCGGCAAGAGCACCTACGCCCGCTGCGGCCTCATCGTGAACGTGACCCCGCTCGAACCCGAGTGGAAGGGCAAGGTCACGCTCGAGATCAGCAACACCACGCCTCTGCCCGCTCGCGTCTACGCGAACGAAGGCGTGGCCCAACTGATCTTCCTGCAGGCCGACCGCGTCTGCGAAGTCTCGTACGCCGACAAGGGCGGCAAGTACCAGAACCAGGCGGGGCTCACGCTGCCGAAGGTTGATTGAGAAGGGGGGCGCACATGAGTGACGACGTGAACAACATGGGTGATAACGAAAACAAATGGGGTGATCGCGTCAACCCCGTCAAGCCGAAGCGTTCTTCGGCTTCTAGTCCTCCCGCTATTTCCGCAGAGTCGGGGATCATCCGAGTGGCGACGACGAAGCCCGTCACCGCTAGGGCAAAGACCACCCGCGGTGATTCTAAGTCGCGGACAAAGAACCGCTCAAAGCGGCCGCCGGTCGGAGCTCAGCTGAAATTGCTGGTGAAACTGTTGGAACTCGCTGGCGAGGAGAGCGAGAAAATCAGACTTAGTGAGCGTCGCGACAAGGGGACGCAGGTTTGGGTCATTAGCCAGCTAAATGACGACCTTGAATTCACTGTTCGGTGCCAGCGATCAGAGCGAGCCGTCGCAGTACCGGCGCGCAAGGCGGGCGGGGGCCCGAGGAAGAAGGCAGGGCGATGAAGAACAAATCTGAGCGTGCAATCGTTCCCGCCGCCCGACCGTTTGAAACGCGCATGGTGCCACGGGATCCGAATAGCGTGCCAAACGACCTCCCCGCGACGACGTCGAGGAGGTCCACATCTCCAAAGTGGGAGCAGCCAGTGTCCCCCGTCGTGAGAAAAGCTGTATTGGATGCGGAAGCTGAGCGCGGGGATTGACAAATCGGGAGCTTGTGTTAAGTGGATCGTTTTCTCGCCCAATTTAAATTGATGGATGTTCTTGGGTACTTTGTGCCTGGGGCATTGCTGGTCGTGCTCGCGCTGCCCTTGACGGGCAAGTGGCTGAGCGGCGATCACCTCAGGGAGTCTTGGTGGATTCTACTAGCCGCAATAACCGTTTATTGCACGGGATTCGTTTTGAGTACGGCCTGCGACAGAATGTTAGGGGCGATTTCTTCTAAGACCGGTCCAACGAATGGGGGCCTGAACGTGCGAACGGGACAGTTGGTAGACAAGTTGTTGGATTCATTGCATGCGAGGTGCGTTGGGAATCGAATGGAAGGCGAGGAGCTCGCAGTGTCGTCTGGCGGGGTGCCCGCGAGCTCTCCAGCGTTGTCGCAATCAGTGCAGCAACTTCAAAAGCGATCAACTGGCTCCACGCCGTCGGCGCTTAGGGCAGATGAAACGCTTCTCATCTGCGAAGCGATGTTGCGAGGTACCGCGGCAGGCGATGAACTGGACCGCGCAAGGGCGATGACGCGCATGACTGCGGGGATCGCTGGTGCTGGCGGTGTTGGTGCCGTCGTTAGCTTTGCGCTGTGCGAGCCGCTTGTCGGTGTGCTGGCGCTCTGTTTTCTGATTTTGGGTTGCTGCTTGTCATGGCGGGATCACGTAGAGCAGCAAAACGCCATCTTGGCGAGCGTAGCGGCTCGTTGCTGGGAGCCGCGAGACAAAGACATTTAGGATCCAGGCTGACGCGTCGCACGATATTGGAGCACTAGGCAGATGAAAATCTCTCGTAAGTTCACCACCGCCGGGAAGGATCCCTTCGCCTCCGTTGAATGGGTGAAGCGTTCCTCCAGAATTACCAACCCCGACGGCTCCGTCGTCTTCGAGATGAAGGACGCCGAAGTCCCCGAGACCTGGTCGCAGCTCGCGACCGACATCATGGTCTCGAAGTACTTCCGCAAGGCCGGCGTGCCCAAGCCCGACGGCACCAACGGCCCGGAGACTTCCGCGCGCCAGGTCATCCATCGCCTCGCCGGCTGCTGGCGCTACTGGGGCGAAACCCACGGCTACTTCGACTCCGCCGAGGACGCCCAGGCTTTCTACGACGAACTCGCGTACATGATGGTCCACCAGATGTGCGCGCCCAACAGCCCGCAGTGGTTCAACACCGGGCTCAACTTCGCCTACGGCATCACCGGCCCCGCCCAGGGCCACTGGATCGTCGATCCCAAGACCGGCGAACCCATGCTCGCCGACGACGCCTACACCCACCCCCAGCCCCACGCCTGCTTCATCCAGTCCGTCGATGACGATCTCGTCAACGAAGGTGGCATCATGGACCTCTGGGTCCGCGAGGCCCGCCTCTTCAAGTACGGCTCCGGCACCGGTACCAACTTCAGCAACCTCCGCGGCGACGGCGAAAAGCTCTCCGGCGGCGGTCGCTCCTCCGGTCTCATGTCCTGGCTCAAAATCGGCGACCGCGCCGCCAGCGCCATCAAGAGCGGCGGCACCACCCGCCGCGCCGCCAAGATGGTCTGCCTCGACATGGACCACCCCGACATCCAGGACTTCGTGAACTGGAAGGTCCGCGAGGAGATCAAGGTCCAGGCCATGGTCGAGGGCATGAAGCTCCTCCACAAGGCCGACCCGTCGCTCGCCGAACAGTGCGACAAGCTCAAGCTCAAGCTCGACTACGACTTCAACGGCGAGGCCTACCAGACCGTCAGCGGCCAGAACAGCAACAACTCGGTCCGCATCCCCGACTCCTTCTTCGACGCCATCGACTCCGGCGATCCCTGGCAGACCCACTGGCGCACCAGCAACAAGCCCGCCAAGAAGTTCGACTCCCGCGGCCTGTGGAACGACATCGCCTACGCCGCCTGGCGCTGCGCCGACCCCGGCGTCCAGTTCGACACCACCATCAACGCCTGGCACACATGCCCGAACGCCGGGCGGATCAATGCAAGTAACCCGTGCTCCGAATATATGTTCCTTGATAATACAGCATGCAATCTTGCATCACTTAATGTCTTGAAGTTCTACGACGCCAAGAGCCGCGCCTTCGACGTCGACCGCTTCGAACACGGCGTTGACCTCTGGACCATGGTCCTCGAGATCTCCGTCCTGATGGCCGCGTTCCCCAGCCGCGAGATCGCCGAGCTCTCGTACAAGTACCGCACCACCGGTCTCGGCTACGCCAACCTCGGCGCCATGCTCATGCAGGCCGGCGTCGCGTACGACAGCGACGAAGGCCGCGCCGTCTGCGCATGCCTCACCTCGATCCTCACCGGCCGCAGCTACCGCACCAGCGCCCTGCTCGCCAAGGAGCACGGCCCCTTCCCCGGCTATGCCCCCGAACGCGAGAACATGCTCCGCGTCATCCGCAACCACCGTCGGGCCGCGCACGGCATCCCCCGCGATGCCGAGGAGTACGAGCAGCTCCGCATCACGCCGGTGCCGATCGATCACAACCTGATCCTGCTCTCCGCCAAGGCCGGGACCATGTCCGTCGCCAACTCCGCGACGCTCCTCTCCCACGCCGTCCGCGCCTGGGACGAGGCGCTCGAACTCGGTGAGAAGCACGGCTACCGCAACGCCCAGACCACCGTCATCGCGCCCACCGGCACCATCGGCCTGCTGATGGACTGCGACACCACCGGTGTCGAACCCGACTTCGCGCTCGTGAAGTTCAAGAAGCTCGCCGGCGGTGGCTACTTCAAGATCGCCAACGACTCCGTCCGCCCCGCCCTCCGCACCCTGGGCTACTCCGACCAGCACGCCCGCGAGATCATGGCCTACCTGCTCGGCACCCTCAGCCTCGACGTCCCCCTCCCGGCGGGCGTCAAGGGCGCCAAGGCCGGCGAGACTCTCGCCTCCTTCCTCCAGGCCAAGGGCCTCCCGCAGTCCGACCTCAAGGCCATTTCCGAATCGCTCCCCGGTGTCTTCGAGCTCTCCTTCGCCTTTGGCGGGTGGACCATCTCGGCCGACGGTCTCAAGGCCTGCGGCATCGACCCCGACGCCGCGAAGGCAGACATGGGCTTCAACCTCCTCTCCGCCCTCGGCCTCTCCTCCGACCACATCGAGAAACTCAACCTCGTCATCTGCGGTGCCAGCACCATCGAGGGTGCGCCCCACCTCAAGCCCGAACACCTCCCCGTCTTCGACTGTGCCAACAAGTGCGGCAAGCTCGGCGTTCGCTACATCGCCGCCGAAGGCCACATCCGCATGATGGCCGCGGCACAGCCCTTCATCTCGGGCGCCATCTCCAAGACCATCAACCTTCCCAACGACGCCACCGTCGACGACATCAAGAACTGCTACCGCCTCTCCTGGGAACTCGGCCTCAAGGCCAACGCCCTCTACCGCGACGGCTGCAAGCTCAGCCAGCCCCTCTCCGCAACCGCCGACGAAGCCAAGAAGGAAAGCGGTCGCGAAACCGCCGAGGCCAAGCCCGCCGAGGCCCCCGCCCCCGCCGAGGCCACCTCCCAGCTCACCAAGCCCGAGCCCACCATGCTCGAGGCCAAGCCCAAGGCTACCCGCCGTCGGCTCGCCGACACCCGCCGCTCCCTCACCCACAAGTTCAACGTCGCCGGCCACGAGGGCTACCTCACCGTCGGCCTCTATGAGGACGGCCAGCCCGGTGAACTCTTCATCACCATGAGCAAGGAAGGCTCCACCATCGGCGGCCTCATGGATTCCCTGGGTACCGCCACCAGCGTCTCCCTCCAGTACGGCGTGCCCGTCAAGAGCCTCGTCGACAAGTTCAGCCACCAGCGGTTCGAGCCCGCCGGCATCACCGAAAACCAGGACATCCCCTTCGCCAAGAGCCTCGTGGACTACATCTTCCGCTGGATGGGCATGCAGTTCATCCCCGGCTACGCCGAGGAGAACTCCCCCCGCTTCGCCGCCGAACGCGAGGCCGCCCAGCGCGAGCTGGCCTCGCTGCAGCCCGAGATCCACAGCCGCGTCCTCAAGTCCGAAGTCATCGTGAAGGTCACCACCCAGGAAAGCATGCTCGACTCCTATATGAAGGAAGTCAGCGACGCCCCCGCCTGCGACATCTGCGGAAACGTCACCGTCCGGAGCGGCACCTGCTACAAGTGCCTCAACTGCGGCAACAGCCTCGGCTGCAGCTGAACCAGCCCCGGTCTTTCGTCCATGCGTGGTTTGGGAGATCGATGAAGGAGGTGACAAAGCCAGGGCCGGTCCCGAAGTGGGCCGGCGAAAACGGAGATTCGCCGGGACGGCACGCCGAGGATCGGTAGCCGTCCTCCGCTCAGGCGAACCCCAACCAAACGGCGAACAGCCGGGTCCCCCCCCGCGACCCGGCGCTGAAAGGTCCAGACGCCCGGCCCTCATCCCCACAGATGAGCCCCCCGGGCCCCCGCCAAGGAGGTTGGTCGGCGAGTCGATTCGATCCGTGCCCCGGCCCAGTCCCTCCCTCACCGTTCTCCCCGATCCACCAATGCAGGGGATGCGAGAGGCGCCGTCCACCCCGGCCTTCTCAAGACCCTCGCCCCCTGCAATCCCTGAGCCCCCGGGTTCCACCACCCGGGGGTTTCTTTGTTTTCGCCCCCCCGCCCCCTCAAGGTGCGGTAACCCTTTGCCGATGGTCCGGATCCCGCAGCCTGTGAGGCCCCAAAGCCGCCTCAAACCCCTGCACCCAGAGAAAATGCATGTATTTTGCGTGACAAACCCCCGTCTGCTCTGTACTCTTGGAGTGCATCCCGCGAGGGGTGCAGAGAGACTTGGGTCCTGTTTCCGCTGTGGGCGTCGCGCCCGCGGCTAACCCAGACGTGAGGAGAGTAGAGATGCGTATTCGTTCCGTTCTTGCTGTTGCTGGTCTTGCTGCCGCCGCTTCGTTGGCGAACGCTGACGTCGTTGCGTCGTTCTCGTACGACGACCTCGCCGGTTCGTACTCCGGCAACGCCGGCGTCGGCACCTTCAGCGCCGTCGCTGTCGACACCACCGAACTCCAGTCTTCCGGCGATGCTTCCCGCCTCGTCCCGACCGAGGGCAGCGCGGTGTTCGAGCCTGGCTTCGTCAGCGGCCTGAACCCCGCCGACTTCCAGATCAGCATCACCGTCAACACCACCAGCCCCACCAACGCCACGGGCTCTGGTACCTTCTCCGCCACCGATGCCGATGGTGACACCATCTCCGGCACGATCGCCGGTGAATGGAACCTCGTCGGCAACTTCTTGGCCTTCAGCGGCAACCTCGCCAACGTCGTCCTCACCGACAACGGTGCCAACGACAACGCGTTCAACGGCACCGACGGCTCCTCGACCGACTGGTCGATGGCCCTCCCCGGTGGCCCCGTGTTCGAGGGCGCGATCGTGAACCTCGTCTTCGGTGCGACCGACTTCTTCGCCTCCAACTTCGAGAACCGCGCCACCGGCGTGACCGCTCAGATCATCCCGGCCCCGGGCGCCATGGCCCTCCTCGGCCTCGGTGGTCTCGTCGCCGGCCGTCGTCGCCGCTAATCAGCCCTGACTTCTGATCGAGAGGCCCCCGCACTCCGCGGGGGCCTCTTTGTTTTTTCCCACGCCCAGTGCCCCACAGCCGCAACCTCCCAAAGACGCCCAGGACGCCCCACGCTTCGCGACCGCTCCGTGGCTCCTACTCCTCCCTCCGACTGCGCTCGCCCATCCCGCCAGCTCCTGACACCCTTTCCACGGCGAGAAGCCCCCGCGTCCCAGAAGTCGGTTCACGCCAGAAACAGGGGCTATCACCAGCTTGGCGACGGAAACCGACGATGAACGTCCGCAAAGAAATTTGTCCGATAATCAGTTGCTTCGGAGACCCTGAATGGCCCCTGAATCCCTTGGAAGGGCCTTTCTGTTCACATGAACAGGGGAACGAGTGTTTTGTGCTCGAAAACTTTCGAACTTTCGATCCGAAGAGCGTTGACAAACGCATGGATTGGCGTCAAACTAGTAGTGTCGGGACGTGAGACACCTCGACGTCGTTCTTGGGAGAGCTTGCACTTCGCAGGCATGGCTGGGGGAAGAGGAGAGAGCTTCAATGAACTTTGGTAAGAACAGCATCGTGACCTTGGCAGCAATCGCAGGAGGCCTGTGCGCCTCCGCCGCGACCGCTGACGTGGTCCTTGTGTCCATGACGTTCGACGACCTTGCTGGCTCGTACAGCACGGGCTCGAGCACGTTCACGGCCTCGGCCGTGGATACGACCCGCCTCCGGACCTCCGGTGACGTGTCGCGGCTCGTCGGTGCGGAAGGCACCGCGTCCTACTCGCCCGGCTTCGTCAGCCAGGCCGATCAGGGCAACTTCGTGATGTCGGTCGCTGTCGGCGCCCTCGCGATGGACGGCACCCGCTCCGGCAACGGTTCCTTCACGGTGACCGATGCGGACGGCGATCAGATCGTCGGCGCCATCAACGGCACCTGGCGTAACCTCGGCCTCGGCTTCATCGCCTTCGACGGCGTGCTCAGCCAGGTCTTCGTGAACGACAACGGCGCTCAGGACGGGACCTTCAACGGCTCCAACGGTGGCGCCTGGGACCTCGACCTGCCCGCCCTCGAGCCCTACCGCGGGGCTCTCGTTCAGCTCGTTCTCGGTGCGAACGGCTTCTTCGCCCAGAACTTCAGCAACCGCGCCACCGGCGTGACGGCTCAGATCGTCCCCGCCCCCGGTGCGATGGCCCTCATGGGTCTCGGTGCTCTGGTCGCTGGCCGCCGCAAGCGCTAAGCCCGCATCCTCTTGAATCTCACAAACCCTCGGCATCACTGCCGGGGGTTTGTTGGTTTTTGAACCAGCCCGCAGCACCGGCCTGTACCCCCCTCCCGAACTCGCTCGACCCTCACCTCCCGCCTACGGCGTCTTCACCCCCAACGCCCCAACACCCATCGGCACATCAAACCGCTCCCGCGTCGTGCAGTACGACAGGCCCCCCATACGCCCAGTCGCATCCACCTTCGCCGGATCCAGGTGCAGCCGCTCGTTCGCCACGCCCTCCCGCACCCACACGTGCAGCACCTCGCCGATCACCACGTTGCCCCCCGAACCCGCCCCCGGGTTCATCCGCACCACCTGCACCGTTCGGCACTCGTAGCTCACCGCAGCCTCGGCGATCCGAGGTGCCTTTACCCGCCTGCACGCCACCGGCGTCAGGCCCGCCATCGCGAACTCCGACTCCCCAAATGGCAGGTCCTCCGCCGTCGCGATCCCCTTGCCGATATCGGCCGTGCTCAGCACGTTCACCACGAACTCGCCGGTGCCCCCCTCCGCAATCGGCTTGCAGTTCACCAGCGTGTCCTTCTCCGTTCCGTCCGGCCTATTCGCCGGGCAGAACAGCAGGCTCAATGGGTTGCTCCCCACGCCCGCAAAGAACGAGAACGGCGCGACGTTGTGCCGCCCCAGCGCATCGCACGTGGAAACCACCGCGATCGGCCTCGGGATGATCCCGCCGATCAGCAGCTTGTACCGGTCCGCAATGGAAAGCGTGCTCGGGTCAATGTCCATGACCCAGCGTAGGGCTCACAGCACCCGAGTCAGCACCTGCATGATGCCCAGGGCGTACACCCCGGCGAACAAGTCGTCGATCAGGATCCCCCAACCCCCCGGCACCCGTTGCAGCCCCCGCGCCGGCCACGGCTTCACGATGTCCAGCAGCCGGAAGCAGATGAACGCCCACACGATCGTGAACGCCGCCTCACCCACAGTCGCGAACGCCGACGCGGGCAGGAACATCAAGGGAAGGCACTGACCCGCGGTCTCGTCCGCCACGACCTGCGACGGGTCCTTCTTGAAGAAGCACACCTCCGCCCGGTCCCCTTGCATGATGCAGGCCGCGCAGAACACCACGAACACCACCCCGAGAATCCCGTGGTACAGCCACCAGTGGGCCGGCGCCCACCCCGTGGGGTTGATCAGACCCAGCGCCACGAAGGCGATCGGCACGACCAGCGGCGGCAACGATCCCCATGTCCCGGGCGCCGGGCGCATGTGGCCGAGTCCAAACGTCGTGATGAAGCGGGGGGCTCTTCGCATAGCTCAGTGCTTGGGCGGTCGTGGGGGGAGGGGTTCGGGATCGAACGCGCCCCGCAGGCCGCGAACGGCGTAGGGCCAACCGCTGACGACAGTTACGGCGACCGTGATCCACACGAGCACGTCGATCGCGATCCGGCCGGGCGTGCCCCGACCGACGTTGGTGATCCCCAGGATCAGCAGGATCGCCGGGATCACGCACGCCTGCACGATCATCTTGACCTTGCCGGTCACCGTCGCCGAGAAGTCCTCGCCGTCGGCCTCTTTGATCGCTCGGATCGAGGTGACCAGCAGCTCTCTCCCCAGGATCAGCACCGCCATCCAGGGCATAACCCCCGAAACCTGCAGGATCGGCCGCCCCTCATCCGCCAGCTCCGCCCCGAACCGGGGACCCGCCAGCATGATGAACGACCCGACCACCAGCACCTTGTCGGCGAAGGGGTCCATGATCCGGCCGAACTTGCTGACCACCTTCCACCGCCGGGCAAGGGGGCCGTCGATCGCGTCCGTCAGCGCGGCCAACCCAAACAGGGCCGCCGCGATCAGGTACGCCCACAACGGATGCCGCGGGGTGACCGCCTGGATCAAATCTCCCGCGGGGTAGTTCCAAACCGACAGGAGGGTGAAAAAGGCGAGGGCGAAGATCAGCCGGAGAATGGTCAGCGCGTTGGGGAGCCAACGGCGGAATCCCGTCGCGGGGGGAAAGAGGTCTTCTGGGGAAGAGTTGTCCACTCGTGGTAGCGTAGCGAGGCGGATCCCTACCGGCGGTTGAACACAGGGGATCGGGAAGACTATCCTCACGACTCTCCCCGAGGTGGCGCCGAGCCCCCTCGAGGGGCGAACGAACTCCGAAGGACAGCCACCGTGGGCACGATTCTGAACCCCTTCCTCCTGTACGGATTGATCGCTCTCGGGGGCCTGGGCGTATGCCTGGCACTCCCCCGCAAGGGCCTCAGCCCGCAGGTCATCGGTGCGCTCATCGCGGGCGCGGCGGGTGGCCTGTTCATTCTCTTCCTGACGCAGAAGGCGATGGCCGAAGGGGCGGTGCCGAACGTCTACTTCTACATCTTCTCGGCCGTCGCGCTCGGGGCTGCGCTGCGGGTGATCACGCACCAGCGGCCCGTGTACGCGGCGCTGTACTTCATCCTGTCGATCATCGCCACCGCGGGTTTGTTCCTGATTTTGTCCGCCGAGTTCATGGCGTTCGCCCTGATCATCGTGTACGCGGGCGCCATCCTGATTACCTACCTGTTCGTCATCATGCTCGCGACGCAGGCCCCCGACGAGGGCGAGATCGAAGTGCTGACGGAGTACGACACGGCGGCACGCGAGCCGATCGCCGCGACAGTGGTGGGGTTCCTGCTGCTGGCGGTACTGACCACCATGATGTTCCGGGGCGTTTCGTCGCTGCCGGAGCCCAAGCCCTCGGGCACGGAAGCACTGATCGCGGAGATGCCGCTCAAGGTTCAGCGCACGCTGCGGAACCACGGGCTCCTGGGGGATCACGAGAAGGTCGAGTCCGTGGCGCTCGTCCGCGATCCCGCGGGCGAGGTGTCCGCGCTGAAGCTGACGCTCAAGGGCGGAGGCGAGTCGGTGGTGCCGAAGGACAAGTGGCCCGAGGGGATGGACGTGACCAACGTCGAGGCCCTGGGGTTCAACCTGCTCCGCGACCACCCGGGCGCGATCGAGATCGCGGGCGTGATCCTGCTGATGGCGATGCTGGGCGCCGTGGTGCTCAGCCGCAAGCAGGTGCAGCTTGACGAGGACGCGAAGATGCAGCAGGCCAAGATGCTGGCCGAAGGAGGCCACCAGTGAACTCGCTGAGCATGCTGGCGCAGACGGGGTACCCCGACGCGTTCCACGGGCTGACACTCGCCCACTACCTGTTCGTTTCCGCGGTCATGTTCGTGATCGGGCTGGTCGGCTTCCTGACCCGCCGGAACCTGATCGTGATGTTCCTGTGCACCGAGTTGATGTTCCAGGCGGCGGGGATCGCCCTCGTGGCGTTCGGCCGCTACCACCTGGACTTCACCGGGCAGACGTTCGTGATCTTCGTGCTCACGGTTGCCGCGGCAGAGGCCGCGATGGCTCTGGCTCTGGTGGTGCTGCTGTTCCGCCGGAAGGAGTCGCTGAGCGCCGAGGAGTGGCAGGAGATGAAGGGGTAGCAGAAGGCCGTAGGCCATAGGCCATGGTCGGTCGGCGGTCGACGACGGGTGACGGGAGCGGATGGCGTGGGACGGGCCTTCGAGGCTTGAGTGGAACGAACGATGCAACTAGCTCAGACAGTCATGACGGCGGTATTGGGGCAGCACGAGGCGGCGGCGGTGCACGCACCGCAGTGGGCCCTGTTGATCCCGATCCTGCCGCTGGTGGGATTCGTGATCGCCGCGCTGTGCGCGGCGTTCGGCGTGAAGAGCAAGCTCCCGGCGTGGACGAGCGTGGCGACGATCGCCGCCGCGTTCGTGACGACGGCCGCGCTGTTCATGCAGCACTTCGCGGGTGGGCACGGGGGCGCGATGGTGGTGACGGCGTTCGAGTGGATCCACGTGAAGTGGGGCTCGGAGCCGGGTCAGCATCTGGCGGCGAACTTCGGTCTGTACCTGGACTCGCTGACGGTGCTCTGGATGCTGTTCGTGACCGGGCTGGCGACGCTGATCGCGCTCTACGCGAGCGAGTACATGAGCCACGACGTCGGGGCCGGGTACTGCCGGTTCTTCGCGGCGTTCTGCCTGTTCGTGTTCAGCATGTCGTGCCTCGTGATGGCGGACAACCTGCTGCTGCTGTACCTGGGCTGGGAAGGCGTGGGGCTTTGCTCCTACCTCCTCATCGGGTACTTCTACAAGAAGCCGAGCGCTGTCGCGGCGGCGAAGAAGGCGTTCATCGTCAACCGCATCGGCGACCTGTTCCTGGCCCTGGGCATCTTCCTGACCTTCGTGCACTTTGGCACGGTTGAGTACAAGGTTCTCTTCGAGCGGGTCCAGCCGTACCTCGAACTGCTGAAGCAGGGCGAGTTCGACAAGATCCCGGCGGTGGTGGGCCTGATCCCGCTGCTGCTCATGGGTGGCGCGTTCGGCAAGTCGGCCCAGTTGCCGCTGTATGTCTGGCTCCCGGACGCCATGGAAGGCCCGACCCCGGTGTCGGCCCTGATCCACGCGGCCACGATGGTGACCGCGGGCGTGTTCCTCGTGGCCCGGACGTACCCGGTGTTCCTGCTGAGCGAGTTCGCGCTCCCCGCGGTGGCCTGGGTGGGCACGCTGACGGCGCTGGTCGCGGCGACCATCGGCATGGCCCAGTTCGATATCAAGCGGATCATGGCGTACTCGACGGTGTCGCAGCTGGGGTACATGTTCGCGGGCCTGGGCGTGCTGAGCAGCACGGGCAGCGTGTTCCACGTCGTGACGCACGCGTTCTTCAAGGCCCTGCTCTTCCTCTGCTGCGGTGCGGTGATGCACGGCTTCGGCGGGCAGCTCGATCTGCGGAAGCTGTCGGGTGTCATGAAGATGCCGGGCTGGAAGATCGTCGGCGTGGGAATGCTGGTGGGGTGCCTCAACCTCGCGGGCTTCCCGTTCATCACGGCCGGCTTCTACAGCAAGGACATGATCATCGGTGAGGCCTTCACGACCCCGGGCATGGCCGCCGCCGGTTGGGTGTTGCTGCTGACCGCCGGTCTGACGGCGTACTACACCTTCCGCGTCTTCTTCCGCGTGTTCGTCGGGCCGAAGTACTTTGAGATGGGCGAAGAGTCCCACGGCTCGCACGATGATCACGCTCACGACCACGCGCATGACCACGCCCACGATCATGGTCACGACCACAACCATGGGCACGCGAAGGACGACCATGGCCACGGCGACCACGGGGCTCATCCCCACGCGCCGGGCTGGGCGATCAACACGGTCCTCGCTACGCTCAGCGTGCTTTCGGTTGCCGCGGTTGGTCTGCCGTTCATCGGCGGAGATCACGGTGCGGTGCCGGCGCTTGTTCAGCAGTCTTCGGCTGCATTCCAGAACCCGTACGCCCATCACGAGGGCGGCGAAGGCGAGGCGGCGGGTCACGCGGCGGGGCATGTGCTCTCGGCGGTTCCCGTGAGCCACTCGCACCTGGTGACCGAGCAAGGGGGGACGTTCCTTGGGATGGACGCCCACAAGGGCGCGATGATCGCGTCGACGGTCGTGGGTATCGTGGGCATCTCGGTCGCGTTCCTCCTGCACTTCGCGGGTCGGACGACCGCGGCGACCTCCAAGGCCGACGGGCTGCTGCCCGTCGTGGGCCGCCTGGCGGTGTGGGCCCAGGGCAAGTGGTATGTGGACGAGTTCTACGAGGCGGTCATCCGCAAGCCTCTGTGGGTGTTGACCACCATCTTCCACCTCGTCGATCAGTTCCTGATCGACGGGCTGGTTGACCTGTTCGGGAAGCTGCCCAAGGCACTCGGCCAGAGTCTGCGGCCAAGCCAGAGCGGCGAGTTGCACGGGTACGCGGTGGGAATGGCGGGCGGCATCGCGGTGCTGCTGTTGATCGTGATCTTCGTGGCGAACTGACCGGAAGCGAGAAACCGCAAGTGATTCTGACTTCACTCATCCTCGTGCCGCTGTTCTTCGCTCTGCTCGTCGGGCTCATGTCCGACAAGCACGCGAGGCCGCTGGCGCTGATCGGCAACCTCATCACGCTGGCCGTGACTGTCCTCATCCTGGTCCAGTTCCCCTGGGCCGGCGGCGGTCGCGCCTTCGAGTTCGAGTCGAGCGCGTCGTGGCTCCCCTCGATCGGGCTGAACTTCACGCTGGGCGTTGATTCGCTCGCGGTGTCGCTGGTGGCGCTGACCGCGCTGCTGGGGCCGATCTGCGTGGTCGCGTCGACGACCGCGATCACCGAGCGCGTCAAGACCTACTACTCGTGGTTGCTCGTGCTGCAGGCCGCGATGTTCGGCGTGTTCATCGCCCGCGACCTGGTGCTCTTCTACATCTGCTTCGAGTTCACGCTGATCCCGATGTTCATCCTGATCAGCCTGTACGGCTCCACCAACCGCAAGGCGGCCTCGGTGAAGTTCTTCCTCTACACCTTCACGGGTTCGATGATCGCCCTCGCGGGCCTCGTGTACGTCGCGTGGAAGTACGCGGTAACACACAACGGCGAATGGACGTTCGACCTGGCGCAGCTCCAATATGCCGCGGGGCAGTTGACCGCGACCGAACAAGGCTGGGTGCTCCTGGCGCTGCTCGCCGGGTTTGCGGTGAAGGTCCCGATCTTCCCGTTCCACACCTGGTTGCCGCTGGCGCACACCGAAGCCCCCACGGCGGGCTCGGTCATCCTGGCCGGCGTGCTGCTGAAGCTGGGCACCTACGGCATCATCCGGTTCGCGGTGCCCTACTGCCCGTTGGCATTCGTCGAGTACGCCCCGATCATCGCGACCCTCTGCATCATCGGCATCCTCTACGGCGGTCTCATCTGCTGGGTGCAGACCGACGTCAAGAAGCTGGTCGCCTACTCGTCGGTCGCCCACCTTGGCTTCTGCGTGCTCGGCCTCGCGGCCCTCAACAAGGTCGGCCTCACCGGCTCGATCCTGTACATGATCAACCACGGTCTCTCGACGGGCGCCCTGTTCCTCTGCATCGGCATGGTGTACGAGCGGTACCACACCCGCTCGATGAAGGAACTCGGTGGCCTCGCGGCCAAAATGCCCGTGTGGTCAACGTTCATGGTCTTCTTCGTCATGGCCTCCGTCGGACTCCCCGGCCTCAACGGCTTCGTCAGCGAGTTCATGTGCCTCCTCGGTACCTTCCAGGCGAGCTCCGCCTGGGGCTCCTCGGGCCTCTGGCAGACCGCCGGCGGGCTCGATGGCGGTCAGGTGCCCGGCGCGACCCCCGGCGAACTCGGTCCCTGGTACGCGGCGATCGCGGGCCTCGGGATGATCGTCGCCGCGATGTACCTGCTCTACATGACCGGCAAGGTCGTGTGGGGGCCCCTCGTCCTGCCGCACCACCACGACAGCCACGGGGCCCATGGTGCTCATGGTGCTCACGGTGCCCACGAGTCTCATGGCCCGCTCCCGACCGACCTGAACGCACGCGAGATCTGGACGCTGGTCCCTCTCGCGGCACTCTGCCTCATCCTGGGCGTGTACCCCAAGCCGCTGATCGCCGCACTCGACGGCCCGGTCTCGCAGCTGACCGAACGCGTGCAGGCCGCTCGTGAGCTCGTGACCACGGCCAACGCCGCTCCCACCGCTTCAGAGGCCACGCCCATCCCGGCCGCCCTCGCCTCGGAGGACCAGAAGTGACCGAACGACTCGCGTACCTCTACCCCGAGATCGCCCTCTTCATCGCGACGTGCTTCGTCATGGTGCTGGGCCTCTCGCCCGTGAAGGAAAGCCGCAAGCTCGTCCCCGGCGTTGCCGGTTTGGGCGTGCTGATCGCCACGCTGCTGGCCGCGTTCACGACCCCTTGGGGTGATCGTGTCGTCGCCGAGGGCGGGCAGACCCTCCTGCCGAATCTCGTGCCCTACGCCAAGGTCATGATCGGTGGCGTCGGGTTCCTCCTCCTGCTCCTGCTGGGCGGAACCGTCGACCGTGGCGATGAGGAACGCATCGCCTCGGGCAAGGCGAAGTTCGACCCCCTTCGGTCCAACCGCGCCGAGTTCTACTCGTTCTACCTGTTCTCGCTCACGGGCCTGATGCTCTGCGCGAGCGCCGACGATCTCATCTGGCTCTTCCTCGCCCTCGAGCTCACCAGCCTTCCGACGTACATCATGGTCTCCATCTCCACCGCCGACAATCGCGGCCGTGAGGCGGGCGTGAAGTACTTCTTCCTCGGTGCTCTCGGCGCCGCGATCTTCCTGTACGGCTTCGCGCTCCTCTACGGCGCGACCGGCAGCACGAACTTCAACGAGATCCACGCCGCGTTCATGCAGGGCGGAGTCACCAGCCTGGGCCTCGCCGGTCTGATGATCTCGATCCTCGGCGTCGCCTTCAAGATCGCCGCGGTCCCCATGCACTTCTACACGGCCGACGTCTACCAGGGCGCCGCCGCGCAGGTCTCCGCTTTCCTGGCCTTCGTCCCCAAGACCGCTGGCTTCCTCGCCATGCTCTTGCTCCTGGCGTGCGTGGGCTGGGGCTACGCGCCCGGTGGCTCCTCGCTCGGCGAAGCTGACATCTACGGTCGCGGCTCGGACCTCCCCGAGCTCGTCCGCCTGCTCCTGTGGGTCATGGCCGCCATGACCATGACCGTGGGCAACGTCCTCGCCCTGCTGCAGACGTCCGTCAAGCGCATCCTCGCGTACTCCTCCGTCGCGCACTCGGGCTACATGCTCGTCGGCCTCATCGCTGGCCCCGGCGACGGCTCCTTCACCCAGAACGGGCTCGCCGCCGTCCTCTTCTACCTCCTCTGCTACGGCACGATGAACATCGGCACCTTCGCCGTGCTCGCCGCCGTTGAACACAAGGCCAACGCCGACGGCGAACACCGTGGCATCGACTCCGTCGCGGACCTCCGGGGCCTGAGCTCCAAGAGCCCCGCGCTCGGTTGGACGATGACCATCTGTGCCCTCAGCCTCCTGGGCCTCCCGCCCCTGCTCGGCTTCTTCGGCAAGATCCCGCTCTTCACCAGCGCCATCTCCGCCGGCGAGATCCCCCTCGTCGTCGTGCTCGGCCTGAACTCCGCCATCGCGGCGTTCTACTACCTCAAGCTCGCCTTCGCTCCCTTCCTCGAGCCCGCCGACACCACCGCCGAGCCCTCGTTCGTCACCCCGCTCCGTGCACGGGTGATCGGTGGCGTCCTCTCCGCCGTCGCCGTCATCGTCTTGTCGGTTCTGGGCAACACGCTCATGGCCCACAGCGGCAAGGCCGGCGACTACCGCCCCGGAGACGCCAAGGCCGAAGTCACCAAGCCCGCGACCAGCCAGACCGCCGACGCCTCTGTCCTCGTCCGCTGATCGAGTCCCTCAACGTCATCAGGCCTTCTGAGCCTGTGCAGCACCCTTCGCCGCGGCAGCCGCCGCGGCGATTTGCTTGGCACGCTCGGTCTCCCGCTGCCGCTCCTGCTCGCGGCTTGCGCTGGTCGACTGCACCCACAGACCCGCGCCCGCGACGGCCAGCCACGTGCCCATCAAGGCCGCGGGGCTGAAGTCCCCGAGCTGGTGGTGCATCCAGCCGTAGGAGTTCGCCAGCGAGGCACCCGCGATGATCGTCGCAGCCCCGCCCGCGAAGGCGGTGACGGTGGCGGAGGCCGAACGCGGGCCGAAGAGCCCCAGCAGCACGCCGCCCACGGCCCCGAAGAACGTCGTCATCCCGATCACCGCGCGGGTCCGGTCGGGGAGGCCCTCCCACAGCGCGGTCGCGTGCGTCTGCACGTGCTCCACCGTGCGGCGGGCCGGCTCCGGATCTACCGACGCAAGCGCGCGCCCCGCGGCCGGTGCGTCACGGTTCTCCACAAGCGCCCGGAAGGCTTCGTCTGCGGCGGCCTGGTAGGCGAGGGCTTCTTCCGAGAGCAGTGGGGCGGAGGCGATGACGTCGGTTGCTTGCGAGGCGTTGGGCAACTGGGCGCCGGTCACGCCGAGGTACGCGAGGCTGCCCAGCAAGGCGACCCCGCCGAGCGTCGCCCCACCGGCCATCGCGGCGATCAACCGGAAGAGCACCAGCGAGAGCACCAGCCCCCCCGCGGCCCCGCTGAGGGCCCCGACGAGCTCGGGAGGGCCGTCAAACCCACGTTCGAGCAGTTCCGGGCCGATCACCCGGACCCCGAGTGCTCCTCCGACGAAGAGACCGGAGACAACCACCAGCGGCTTGATCAGCTTCCCGCCCGCGATGAGGGTGATGACCCCGCCGACAAGAATCGCCGCCATCGCGCCACGCGGGCCGATGCCGTTCACGAGTTCGGCGAACTGCGCGGGGAACTCACTGGTGCAGGCGAGGTTGGCGGTCGGCATCGGGCGTCCTCCGGGCTGGTTCTTCCCCCTGCGGGTTGTTCGGGAAGTGGGGAAGGAGCTTTCGGGAAGCGTCCCGTGTGCCGATAATCACCCGCCATGGCCAAGAAACCCACGAAGTCCAAGTCCAAGCCCGCTCCCAAGCCCACAAAGGCACAGCCGGCGGTCGCCGCGGCGGCCGGAGCGGCCCTCTTTGAGCTTCGGACAAAGATCAACGCGCTGGACGAGGCCCTGGTGCGGATTCTGAACGACCGGGCGGCGCTGGTGGTGGAGGTGGGCAAGGCCAAGCGGTCGGCTGGGTTGCCGGTGTACACCCCGCACCGGGAGGCGGAGGTGCTGGAGCGGGCGATCCGGCAGAGCAAGGGGCCGCTCCCCGAGCGGACGCTCGAGGCGATCTACCGCGAGTTGATGTCCGGGAGCTTCACGCTCCAGCAGCCCATGAAAATCGGGTTCCTCGGGCCCCCTGGGTCGCACTCGCACGCCGCGGCGGTGAAGCAGTTCGGCTCGTCGGTGCAGTTCGAGGATCTGCGGGACATTCCGGGTGTGTTCACGGAGGTGCAGCGTGGGCACGTGAACTACGGGCTGGTGCCGATCGAGAACTCGACGGGGGGCGGGATCGCGGAGACGCTGGACGCGTTCCGGGACGGCCACGCGCACCGGGGGCGTGGGGAAGTGAGCATCTGCGCCGAGGTGCAACTGGCGGTGCATCACGCGCTCCTGGGGAACACGGAGCCGGGGCTAATCCGGAAGATCTACTCGAAGCCCGAGGTGTTCTCGCAGTGCCGCGTGTGGCTGGCGAGGCAGTTCCCGGAGGCGGAGCTGGTGGGAACGGCGAGCAGCAGCCGGGCGGCGGAGATGGTGTCGGAGGAGAGCCAGAAGGCGATGCGGACGGGGCGGGCCCCGGACGTGGCGGCGATCGGCTCGGAGCTGGCGGGGCAGATCTACGGCCTGAACGTGCTGTGCGCGAACATCGAGGACAATCCGGACAACATCACGCGGTTCTTCGTGATTTCGCGGCAGATGGCGATGCGGAGCGGGGACGACAAGACCAGCGTGATGTTCGCGACGGCGGACAAGCCCGGTGCGCTGGTGCAGGTGCTGCAGGCGTTCGAGCGGCATTCGATCAACCTGACGCACATCGAGAAGCGTCCGAGCGGGAAGCGGAACTGGACGTACACGTTCTTCGTGGACGCCCAGGGGCACCGGGAGGACGAGGGGATGGGTCGGGCGCTGGCGGACGCGAAGGCCCACTGCCGGGAGTTGGCGGTTTTGGGGAGTTACCCGCGGGCCAAGCGGATCCTCTGACGTCAGGACAGGTGGATTCTGAGGACGGGGGTCGGAAAGGTGCGGGTGCCAGAAAGGCAGTCGCAACTCCGTGCAATTTCGGGCCGTAACGAGACAGGCGAGGAGTCGGGCCCCGGGGGAGGGAGGCCCGAGAACTCGGTTGCGGGTGTCAGGGGCCTTGGACGTCCGTGGAAAACCCTTGGAGCAGAAACTGTGGACGGGTTGAGGAACGGGCGGAAGGTCGGTAGGCTTTGGGTCGGCGAACCGGGTCGTCAGGGGGCTGTGCGCGATGAGCGTTCGGCACCGGCGGGTCCGGGTCGGGTGCGGGCGGAAGGCTCGCGGCGATGACAATGCGCCGTGGTCGGACGCCAGCGGAGTGCTGGCAGGGGGCTTCGTCGTCTGCGAGGACGGCGGGGCGTGTGGATTGTGAATGACGCGTCGCCGAAGGGCGCGAGTGGTGTTGAGTTGATGTAGGAGCTGCCATGGTTCGTGAAATGACGAAGAGCCGCGGGATGAAGTCGTTGGGCGCGTACCTGAGCGGGGCGGCCCGGTCGATCACGGCGCGGCTTGCGCGGGCGGCGGGGCTGACGGCGCGTCCGACGGCGGGGGGCCTTGAGCAGCTGGAAGAGCGTCGGTTGATGTTTGCCTTGACGGTGACGGCGCAGGACGTGGATCCGCAGACGGGGCTGGGGACGGTTGACGCGTACTTTGGGTACGCGATCCCGTACCTGGGGACGAATGTGGACGAGCAGGACCAGGATCCGCAGGTCGAGCAGATCAACTTCAACGAGCAGGCGCTGGGCAACCTGGTGACGGGTGCACCGGTGGTGATCGACGGCTCGCTGCTGCGGGTGGAGAGCAACGTCGTTCCGTTCACCGACCTGCAGATTGTGGGTCAGGCACCGGACAACGACCAGCGGTGGATCCGCGTGAACCCGGGCGTGGGCGAGTTCGTGCGGTTCTCGTTTGTTTCGACCGAGGACGACGTGAACGCGCCGCTGGTGTCGGTGAACACCTTTGCGATCAACATGGCGGCGGACCGGACGCGTCCGGGCGACAACACGGGCGTGATCCCGTCGCAGTTTGCGGTGACGGTGGTGTTCGGCACGGGCGAGCAGCAGACGTTCACGGGCGCGGCGCTGCAGGCGCTGTTCCAGGGGAACTCGGCGGTCGGCGTGGACACGCTGGTGGTGACCGATGACCTGCGTGGTGTGCAGTCGGTGGAGATCCGCCGGACCGCCCCGGCGCAGGGTGACATCCCGAGCTTCGAGCTTGATGACGCGGCGATCACGCCGTTCGCGGGCCGGTTCACGGAGCTCGTGCAGAGCACGCTGTTCGGTGCGCACCTGCAGCTGACGGGCCCGGTGGGCGCGAGCGTGGTGGTGAGGGATCTGCTTGGTCGGGACATGCGGCAGACGCTGGCTGTGGGCGTGGTGGACGACGCGACGATCGCTATTCCGCTGATCGATCTGAACGACGACGGCATCCCGGACTTCAACGCGGGCATCGGCTCGATCACGGTGACGGGGAACGACTCTCGGACGGCGATTTCGTTGTACGGCGGCACGTTGGAGGTGGCCGAGGACGCCCCGGACAACGCGGAGTCCTCCGACGGCATCCACCACTTCATCCCCATCGCGGATCTCGCGGGGCTGCACGACGACTTCGAGGAGGCCGGGTTCGGCTATACCTCTCAGGCAGACAACGACCAGCTGCTGATCGGCGGGCTGCCCCCGGTCGGCGGTTCGGTGATCATCGGGTCGCCCTTCCTGCGGCCTGCGGGCAACCAGTTCGGGACGCTGGGGGGAACGATTACGACGGGCTTCTCGCGACCGGACCAGGGCATCTTCGTGGACAGCGGCAACATCGGCCGCGTCACGCTGCACGCGGTCATGCACGGCAGCAGCCGGTTCGCGGGCTTCGTGAACGAGTTGAACGTCGCGTACATGGTGGGCTCGGTGTCGGTCGCGGGCGACCTGGGCACGGCGATGTTCGGCGTGGACGCGGGCATGTACTCGGAGATCGGGGACACGACGCTGGGGATCCCGGCGGTGGTGAAGACCGAGTCGCAGCTGGTGGTCGGCCGCACGCTGGGCGCGATGCTGGTGGGCGGACGGAACCTGATCGACGTGACGGTGGTGGGCGACCTTGACTCGCCGGCGGATCGTCCGGCGCGTGACTCGTTCCACTACTACGAGAAGGAAGTGATCTTCGGTGTCGCGAACCAGACGCTCGACGCGTACATCGGTCGACTCACCAACGGCACGAACTTCATCGGCCGGCAGGCGACGGACCAGGTGCGCCAGGATTCGCCGATGCTCTGGGGCGGTGGCAGCTACCGCAACGACAGCCTCACCTCCGCCGAGTTCCTCTCGGTCTCGACGACCGGCGTGCGGATCTCGGGCGAACTCTCGGGCGTCGACGCGATCAACGGCGAAGACACGGCCGACGCCTTCGCGTTCGCGGGCCGCGCGGGCCAGACGATCGTCATCCAGGCGACCGGAGTCGCGGGACGCGAGAGCGCACCGTACACGCGGATCGTGGACCAGAACGGTCGCACGCTCGCGGCGACGGAGCTTCCGTTTGGCGACGGCCAGTTCCAGGTCAACGAACTGCGGTGGACCCCGTCGGTTGACGGCGTGTACTACATCGTGTTCACGGATCGGCAGGGCAACGACACGGGCACGGGCGCGAACCCGTACACCGCGGTCGTGGTCGGCATGGCGGCGACTGTGTTCGGCGACTACCGCACGGGCGGCAGCTCGGGCTTCACCGACCTCCAGAACAACGCGGATACCTCCGTCACGGTGCTCTCGGGCGACATGGGCATGATGCGCATCGGCGTGTCGCTGCTGCAGGGCGGTGCGGGCGAGATCGACCCGACCGCGCTGGCGAACACCGACCTGGGCGCCGACGACTTCATGGCGTTCTCCGGCGGCACGTACACCATCTCGGGCTCGCTCTTCGGCCTGATCACGGGTTCGGACGTCGGCGTTGACGGCGGCGCCCAGAACCCGATCCGCGTGACGGTCGGCGGGAACATGGGCAACATGTACACCGGCCAGTCGCAGGCGGTCGGTGGCTCGGCCAATCAGGGCGACGTGAACTTCTTCCAGCTCCGCGTGGGCGGCAGCGTGGGCGACATCCGCATCTCCGGCGGCGTCGGCATGGATCAGGACGCGGACGACCCGCGTGCCCCGATCGCCGGCCAGCCCAACCACGTCCAGATCATCACCGGCACGGCCGGCGGCAGGGGCAACATCGGCTTGGTCCGCCTCGGCAGCCACATGGTGAACGGCGCTCTGACGCTGAACACCAGCCCCGGCTCGGTCGTTGGCGGCTTCCTTGTCAGCCAGGACAAGTACTACGGCGACCGCCCGGGCGACGGTCGCTTCGGCATGTACCGCGGCCAGCAGACGGAGATCACCACCGGTCTGGGCTCGGACATCCGCTTCGCCGACGTGCCGCGGTTTGACCTCGCGGACGAGAACCGCAACGTCTTCTTCCAGCTCCGCAACGGCGAAGCCCTCGAACTCACCGACGACGGCGGTTCACGCATCACGATCACGCTCACGGGCGTGACCAACGCCGCGACGAACGTCGTCCGCGTGATCCCCATCGACGGTTCGCAGGGTGTGGTGATCGCGGGTATCGACGTGAACCTCGCGGCGCCCGACGGCACGGCGCTGGGCGCAACGCTGACGATCGCGGCGAGCAACCCGGCCGGCGCGGGTGTGGTGGGCATCGGCCGCATCACGCTGCTGGGCGGCGACGCGACCTCGAACATCCAGATCCAGGGATCGGTCGAGGTCGACGTCTACCAGATCATCCAGACCAACGGCGAAGCCTTCGGCGACATCACCAACGCCACGCCGGGCGGCGACATCATCGCGATGGACGTGGCCTCGGTGCGGAACGTGACGATCCAGGGCAACCTGGGTTCGGCGACCACCGGCGCCGGTGGTCCGACGCTGAGCGCGCCCTTCCTGGGCTTTGGTCAGGGCAACGGCGGCGAGGGTGAGAACCCCCTCCCGGTGCCGCCCGGTCCGTTCGACGACGATTTCAACGGGCAGGTGTACCGCCCGATCGCCAACGACAACTTCGACCAGGGCAACGCCTTCCTCGACGACATCGGCGGCCCGTACGACGGCTACCTCAACGGCATCATCGCCCGCAACGGCAACATCTTCAACATCACCGCCAACGGCTCGGTGGGCGACGTCATCGCCGTCGGCAACGTGGTGAACCGCGTCGTTGCCAACAACGGCCTCGTGACCAACCCCGGAACCTTCGACGGCATCGTCGGTTCGATCTTCGCCGCGGAAATCGGCTCGGTCGATCTGGGCGACGGCCTCGCGGCGACCAACGGCCCGCTCGCGCAGGCCGGCATCTTCGCGACCGACGACATCGGCAGCGTGACCAGCTCGCGCACCACCGGCGTCGTGGTGCTGGGCACGATCATCGCGTCGAACGAGGTCGCGCTCGATGACGAGGCCGATCAGCAGCAGCCTGATCCGAACGAGCCCGCCCCGATCCTGGGCGAAGGCATCAACACCCTGTCGTTCACGGGCGCCAACATCGTCGGCGCGTTCATCGGCGTGAACACCCTCGACCGCTTCTGGCGTGGGTACGAGTACGTCGACGACTCGATCGGCAACGGTCTCATCCAGACCATCACCGTGTCGAACTCGACGTTCCTCCGTTCGCGCGTCGACGGCGACCGTCTGGGCAACATGACCCTCACCGCCACCGACTTCGACGCCAGCCGCGTCACGATGCGTGGCGATATCAACTCGATCTCGGTCCGCTCGGCCAAGAACTCCACGCTCACGGGCGACGAGTTCGAACGCGTCGAGAGCATCATCTCCACCGGCGGCAACGTCCGCACCTTCACCTCGCAGCTGGACATCGAAGACCTTACCTTCGACATCGTCGGCAGCGTCCTGGGCAGCATCACCGCCCGGAACATCATCCGCTCCCGCTTCGAGGTCGACAACCAGATCCGCGGGCTCAACATCGCGCAGGACATTCGCGGCTCCTCCTTCAACGCCGGTGAAGCGTCCACCATCGCCATCGGCCGCAACATCGCCAACTCCACCATCCGCCTCTCTGGTGCGGTTCAGACCCTGTCGGCCGGCAACCAGATCACCAACACACGCATCGAGGTCACCGGCCCCGACGCCGCGATCCAGCTCCTCACCGCTCCCAACCTCATCCAGGGTGAAATCGCCGTCTCCGGCCCCATCGGCTCCATCAGCGTGCCCGCCGGCGACCTCCGCGCCCGCATCACCACCACAACGGTCCGCGGCAACGTGACCTCGCTCAGCGCGGCACGCGACCTCGCCATCGAGACCGACATCTCCGGATCCATCGCCGGCCTCACCGCCGGTCGTCACATCGGCGTGCTCGACACCCCGACCGTGATCCTCTCCCGCGGCGACATCGCCACCGTCTCCATCCCCGCCGGTCAGCTCTACGCCGATATCCGCGCGGGCGGCTCGGTCACCGGCACCGTCACCATCGGCGGCGCTGTCAACAAGCCCGGCAACGCTCTGGCCAGCACCGGCTCCATCATCGCCTTCGGTCGCATCGGGACCGTGGCCCTCAACGGCGACTTCGGCGGCGACATCATCTCCCACAGCGGCGGTATCACCTCGATCACCGTCACCAACGGCTCGCTCCTCCCCGGCAACACCATCGCCGCGTACGACGGCACCATCGGCGCCGTCGCGATCACCAACGGCAACCTCTACGCCAACATCCACGCCGACTTCAGCATCACCAGCATCACCGTGACCGCCGGAGTCGACGGAGTCTTCGGCGACGTCGGTGTCAACGAGGCCCTCTCGCAGTCCTCGAACTACGACACGCTCCGCAACAGCCTCCCCGCCGGCGTCTTCAACTCCGCCAGCATCCAGGGCCCACGCATCACCGCAGGCCACTCGATCGGGACCTTCACCGTCACCAACGGCTCGGTCTTCGAGACCACCATCTGGGCCGGTCGCTCCATCACCTCCATCAGCATCAACGGCTCCATCGCCAAGGACGGCCAGACCTCCGGCGCCGCCTCGCTCATCGCCGCCGGTGACTCCATCGACCTCGTCACCGTCACCGGCACCGCCTCCGACGCCCGCTTCATCGCGGGTCTTGTCGCCCTCGGCTCCGACGCCCTCCCCGGTGGCACCGGCACCCGCGCCGACACCGTGCAGCGCGGCGACATCCGCGTCGTGAACATCAACGGCGGCACCAGCAACGTCTCCTTCACCGCCGGCATGAACGCCGGCGCCGACGGCATCTACAACACCTCCGACGACCGCCAGACCCCCGGCCTCTCGACCGTCACCGCCCTCAACCTCGGTGGCACCGTCTCGGCCACCAGCGTGTTCGGCGACAACCTCTCCGCCGCGGTCAACGGCGACTCCCGCCTCACCCGGGGCGGCACCAACCTCGCCGTGGTCAACACCAACCCCGTAACCAACTCCAACCCCACCGGCGACCCCGACACCGACCTGGGCTCGGGCACGCCCGGCACTTCCTTCACCGGCACCTCCAGCTTCACCTCCGGCGCCGCGACATACACCTTCACCATCGCCGGCCCCGGCACCGGCTTCTTCGACGCCATCACCAACCGCCTCACCCTCCGTGGCACCACCGCCGCGACCAACCTCACGCTGGTCTCCACCGGCACCTTCAACAGCTTCGACCTCGTCACGCAGGACGATTCCTCGCTGGGCATCCTCACGGTCAACAGCGCCGTGGACGGTGACAGCGACTTCATCATCGACGGCAGCGTCACCACGATGAACTTCAAGGCCTTCGGTGGCACGGGCACGCTCCGCGTCGGCGGCAACGTCACGACCGCCGCGTTCCTCGGCTTCTCGGGCGGCTTCTTCACCGGTGCCGCACTCACGACCCTCTCCATCACCGGTGACTTCGGCGCCGCCAGCGCCAACGTCACCAACGAGGCCCGCGTCCAGCTCATCAGCCTCGGGACCGCCACCATCACCGGTGCCAACCGCGGCCTGATCTCCGTGGATCGCGACATCACCTCGGTCACCATGGGCACCACCGAACGCGGCAACGTCCGCAGCGGCGGCTCCATCGGTGCCCTCAGCACCGGCGCCCTCTCGCAGGCCGTCGTCTCCGCCCGTGACAACATCGGTGCCGTCGTCGTCAACGGCGCAATGTCCGAGTCCACCATCAGCGCCGGCACCGACCTCGGAACCGACGGCTTCTTCGGTGGCTCCGGCACCGCCTCCGACGTTCTCTCCTCCGGCTCCATCGCCTCCGTCACGATCACCGGCGCGTTCACCCGCTCCAACATCGTCGCCGGTTACTCCCGCGGCACCGACGCCTACTACGGCACCGCCGACGACCGCATCTCCTCCGGCCGCTCCACCATCGGACCGGTCACCATCACCGGTGCCGCCACGGGCTCGACCCGTTCCAGCGAGAGCTACCGCATCGCCTCCAACGGCACCATCGGCGCAGTCCGCGCCGCGGCCGCGGCCTTCGTCGGCAACGGCAACCTCCAGCTCGAAGCCCCCGCGCTTCTCCCCAGCTCCGTCGAAGTCACCGACGTGGTCACCAGCACCACCGGCCGCGTCTTCTCGGCCCGCCTCGTCTTCAACCAGGCGATCGACTTCAGCTCCGCCACGCGTGCGATCAGCGTGCTCGAGATCCGCGGGACCGGCGAGCAGACCATCCGCCTCATCGAGGGCATCGACTACACCCTGACCAACGAGGCGTCGACCAACACCATCCTCGTGACCTTCTCGCAGAACGTCACCAGCGCCAACCAGCCCCAGGTCCCCGGCCGCCCGGGCCCGGGCCTCTACCGCTTCGAGATCGAGCAGTCGCTCTTCCGTGCCAAGCTCGGCGGCGCGATCGTCGACGGCAACGGCGACGGCTTCGCTGCATCCGGCGAGGACTACTCGCAGGACGTCATCATCGGTGACGCCGGTGACAAGTTCACCGCCGAGACCGTCACGCTCGTCAACGGTGCGTTCTCCCACCGCGTCGATCTCTACGCCCCCATCAACCTCGACGTGATGCTCGACAGCAACTACACCCCGGACGGCCTCATCGATGCCAACATCCAGACCACCATCCGCGGCTTCATCGGCGACCACCCCGATATCAACGCCAACTTCTTCCGCTTCGCCGCCGACGTCGACATCTACAAGCTGACCATCCAGGCCGGCCAGATCCTCCGCCTGGGCGGCATGCAGGGCGCCGCCAGCCGTGCGGACCTCGTCCTCCACACCGCCGACGGAACCCCGATCGCCACGATCGGCTCCGACGACATCGCCACCACGCTCCCCACCGACCTCGCCGACGCGGTCGACATCACCTTCGCCCAGGCCTTCTTCATCAAGCAGACCGGTGTGTACTACATCTCGGTCAGCAACGATGGCGTCGCCGCGCCGGGTGAAGTGCCCGCCGTCGTAAGCGCCGTGGGCGGAACCGGCGAGTACTCCTTCACCCTCGAACTCTTCGACGACGGTGACTCCGGCTTCAACGCCGACACCGACTCCGGCGACGGCGCGGCCATCGTCGACGCTCCCCCGATCCTCCAGTTCGCGGGCGCCGACGGGGTCTTCGGTTCCGGCGACGACGTCACCCAGATCACCGTTCGCGACTACGTCTACACCCTCAACCGCGGGGCCGACGGCATCGCCAACACCGCCGACGACACCGTCACCGGCGGCAACAACTCCGGTGTGACCATCACCCGTAACGCCTCCGGCACCATCACCCGCACCATCGAGTCGGCAATCGGCGCCCGCGGCCACGCCGGCGTCCCCGGTGATATCGCTGCCGACATCGACGTCTTCCACCTCAACGATCGCCTCGCCATCCAGGCCGGCACCAAGATGCGGCTCACCCTCAAGCTCGCCCAGTTCGGCGCTGACATGGGTAGCGTCACAACCATCGTCGGCCTCGAGAACGACAGCCGCGGCGACGTCCAGCTCGGCCTCTTCGACACCACCAACTCCTCCGGCTTCGGCGACGCCACACTCGTCTTCAGCCCGACCGACTTCAGCCCCAACGGCGGCCCGGCCAACACCGTGATCGCCGACAACGGTTCGACCAAGTACGGCTTCGACGCCGACGGCGACTACTTCATCGAGTTCGTTGTCCCCGAGCGCCTCGGCGGCTCTGGCAACGGCAGCTTCGCCCTCTACGTCCAGGGCGTCTACAACACCGACTACACCATCCAGCTCGACACCATCGGCACCGGCACCCGCGCCACCACCAGCCAGAACGTCTTCATCGAAACCGAAGGCGGCTCCGTCGACTGGCTCCAGGTCGCTGGTCAGGTCACCAACCTCACCTCCTTCGACGCCTCCACCCTGGGCTTCCGCGGCTCCTTCGCCAACGGCTCCACCGTCCGCGACTACATCGTCGACAGCCTCATCTCCCGCCTCAACGCCATCTACGACGCCGCAGGCCTCGACGTCACCTTCTCCAACAACGCCTCCGACTTCGCCTTCGAGGACTACTCCACCGTCTACCTCTCCTCCAGCGTGGACATGCTCGCACCCCTCTTCGATACCTTCGCCTCCCTCAACTCGCTCTTCCTCGGTGCCGGCTTCTTCAGCACCCAGCCCTACGGCTTCAGCCAGCACTCCGACCCCTTCAACACCGACCTCAACGACGAGGCCGTCGTCTTCGCCCCGTCCTTCGCCCTCCTGGGCCTCGGACCCACGCAGGACGACGCGGACGAGTACGTTCAGTCGCTCACCGCGGCTGTCGGCCGTCGCGTCGGCGAACTGATGGGCCTCCGCGTCACCGACCCCTACGCCATCGGCGGCGAGGCCGACATCCAGTCCGCCAACTCGCCCGCCAACCCCGTCGCCGCCGACGCGACCTGGACCCTCTCCAACACCAACCGCCGCCTCTCGGGCCCCACCGACGGCATCGAGCGGACCAACTTCTACCTCGGCCGCCAGAACGCCAGCAGCCTCCTCGCCCGCATCATCAGCCCGGGTTGATCGACCCCCGCTGATCTCCTCCACGATCACCAACGCCCGGGCCCTTCCGCCCGGGCGTTTTCTTTCCGTCGCATCACGCCCCGCAACCCCTTCCCCGCCTTTCACCAGCCCGCTCCCCCTACGATGAACCGCTGATGGCACAGGACTTCTACGACATTCTCGGGGTCAACCGGTCCGCCTCGGACGACGAGATCCGCACGGCCTATCGATCCGCCGCGCGGAAGCTCCATCCAGACGTCAACAAGGCACCAGACGCCGCCCAGAAGTTCGGGCAGATGCAGAAGGCCTACGAGGTGCTCTCCGACCGCGAGAAGCGGTCCCTCTACGACCGCTTCGGCGAGGCCGGGCTCGAAGCCGGCGTCGGCGCCCCTCCTCCGGGCCAAGGACCCCGCGGTCGCGCCGGCCCGCGTGCGCGCCAGGCGGGCATCAACATCGACGGCATGGACTTCGACCCCGACGACCTCTCGTCGATCTTCGAATCCATCTTCGCGGGGGATCCTGCCGCGAGATCCACCGGGCCCTTCAACGCCGCCGGTGCGCGTGGACGACGCCCTCGCGGCCCCATCGAACTCGAGGAGGATCTCGACGTTGACTTCATGACCTGCGCGAAGGGTGGCAAGAAGTCGATCCGCATCAGCGCGGGCGGCAAGTCGCGCGAGGTTGAGGTCAAGGTCCCCGCAGGGGTCGAAGAAGGCGCGGTCCTGCGGCTGCAGGGACCCCTGGGCCCATCGGGCGAACCCGCTCAGCTCCTGCTCACGGTCCACGTCGCCCGGCATCCCCTGTTCGTCCGAGGCAGCCCCGACGCTCCCGGCAAGGGGCTCGACCTCACCGTCGAGGTGCCCGTCACCATCGCGGAGTCCACGCTTGGCGCATCGGTCTCCGTCCCGACCCTGGGAGGATCGGCCGAGATCCGCATTCCCCCCGATTCGGCGAGCGGCCGCCGGCTGCGGCTGAAGGGGCAGGGCATCAAGGACGCGGAAGGCAGAATCGGGGATCTCTACGCGGTCGTCCGCGTCGTTCCTCCGCCCTCTGCTCTGCTGAGCGACGCCGAGAAGGAACTCCTCCGCCAACTGTCGGGGAAGACCCCATCTCCGCGTCAGGGACCGGAGTGGACGGGCGGCGGCTGACGGGGAGGATTGACGAGAAACCGTTGCCCGCGTCGATGTTCTTGACATCGCGCGGGGTGGGGGCGACACTCAGAGGACCGAGTCCGCGGGGGCGGCTCGAAGGGGACGAAGGGGATGCGTAGGGCGTGCTGAAACAACGACACCAGTTCTTCGTCGCACTGCTGTGCGTCGCCGATGCCGCGATCATCGTGGCGTCGTGCGTGGGCGCGTGGGCGGCGCGGCGGGCGTGGGTCGAAGGCGGGTTCGAGGACGGGTGGCTGCGGGTGGTGCGTGAGCCGTTGTCGCTCTTCGCGGTGCCGCTGGGCCTGAGCGCGGTGTGGGCCTTCGGGCTGTACCGGGCGCGGCGCGACCGGGGGATGGGCGCGGAGCTGGTGCAGATCGTGAAGGCGTCCCTGGCGACGTGCGTCGGCGTGATCGTCGTGCTGTGGGTCTTGGGCACGCACCCGATGGGCGCGTGGGCGGGAACGCGGACGATCGAGATCGGCGGCGCGCACCTGGACGGGGCCCGCTTCGAGCTGGCGACCATGGCGGTGCTCATGCTGACGATGCTGCTGGCGGTGCGGGGCACGTCCCGGCTTGGGCTGCGTGCGATCCGCCGGCGCGGATGGAACCTGCGCCACGTCGCCATCGTGGGCACGGGGCGCCTGGGCCGGATCGCGGCAAGGACGTTCGATCGCAACGCCTGGACCGGGATCAGCGTCGCGTACTTCATTTCCCATCAGGAATCGACGACCCAGAACGAGTGCGCCGACCGACCGGTCAAGGGTGGGCTCGGTGACCTCGAGAAGCTGATGGACCAGGAGAAGCCCGACGCGGTCTACCTCGCGCTGCCGACGGCCCGCGCATCCCAGATCCCGGTGATCCTCGCGCGTCTCGAGCGGTACGCGGTGGACGTGCGGATCATCCCGGACGTGCCGCCGAAGTACGTCCCGCAGAGCATGGGTGTCCACGAGCTCGACGGCATGCCGATCCTCAGCGTGCGCGAGTGCCCGAGCGAGCACGGGCTCGGCGGCATCGGTAAACGCGTGCTGGACTTCGCCGGTTCGCTCGCGGGGCTGCTGCTCTTCTCGCCGCTGATGATCCTGATCGCGCTGGTGATCCGCGCCACGAGCCCGGGGCCCGTGATCTTCAAGCAACGCCGCGTGAGCCTTGGCGGCGAGCAGTTCAACATCTACAAGTTCCGGACGATGTACTACGCCGAGGACGAGCAGGGACCCGCCCGCTGGACCTCGCGCGACGACTCACGCATCACCCCGGTAGGACGCTGGCTGCGGAGCACCAGCCTCGACGAGTTGCCCCAGTTGTTCAACGTGCTCTGCGGCGAGATGAGCCTCGTCGGCCCGCGCCCCGAACGCCCCGAGCTCATCCTCAAGTTCCGCGAGGACTGGCGCGGGTACATGCTCCGCCAGCATGTGAAGGCCGGCATCACCGGGTGGGCCCAGGTCAACGGGCTCCGCGGCGATACGTCCCTCAAGAAGCGGCTGCAACTCGACTTGTTCTACGTCCGCCACTGGTCCCTTGGCTTTGACGTCAAGATCCTCTGGCTCACGCTCTTCCGCGGGTTCGTCCACCGCAACGCGCACTGATCTCAGGCGGCCTTCGCGGCGGCGACGACCTTCAGCATCTTCGCGATCCACTCGTCGGGCTTCGCGCAGAACTCGGTCTTCTCCACGAACAGGCTCGCGCCCGCGGCGAGCGAACCGGCGCGGACCGCGTCGTGGTTCACGCCCGTGAGCATCGCGGCGGGGATCTTCGCCGTGGCCTTGTTGGACTTCAGCCACTTGATGAACTGCAGCCCCGACATCCCCGGCATGCGGGCGTCGACGATCACCATATCCGGCAGCGGTGCGCCCGATGAGAGAACCTTCACGCCCTCCTCGCCGCTGGATGCGGTGGAGATGCGCATCCCGCCCTTCTTCGAGAGCAGCACCTGGAGCAGCCGGATCGCGAGCGGATCGTCGTCGATCAGCAGCACGCCGATGGGCTCGGGCTTGGTCGCCGGTTCGATCTTCGCGACCGGGGCCGCGGGCTCGGGCTTCACGACCGGGGTCGCGGAGGGCGCGGGCTCGGACTTGGGCGCGGGGGCTTCGGTGGGCGTTTCGTTGGGGTTGAACGTGCCCCACCGCGCGACGCGGTTGCGGCCGGTCTTCTTGGCGTGGTAGACGGCGTGGTCGGCGTGCTGAACGAGCGTCTCGGCGTTCTCGCGGTCGCGACCCGGGATGCACGAGGCGACGCCGACGCTCACGGTCACGCGGAGCGAGTCGACCTTGGCGCCGGTGTGCGCGATGTCGACGGGCGACGCCTCGACGCAGGCCCGCACTTCCTCGGCGATCTGCATGCCATGATCGACGTCGGCGCGCGGCAGGATGATGGCGAACTCCTCGCCGCCGTACCGGCAGACGTGCCCACGCTCGCCGACGGTGTCGCGCATCCGCTTCGCAAGTTCGATCAGCACCGCGTCGCCGGCCTTGTGCCCGTGCGTGTCGTTGACCGACTTGAACTTGTCGCCGTCGATGAAGAGCAGCGAGAGCGGCGACGACTCGAGGCTCCCGCACTCGAACGCGCCGGGCAGTTCGCGGTCGAAGTACTTGCGGTTGTGCGCGCCGGTCAGGCCGTCGGTCACCGTCTGGCGGGCCAGCTCGTCGTTCTTGCGCTGGAGTTCCGCCGCCTGCTCCCGCATCTCCTCCTGCGTCGCGATCAGCATCTCGTGGGCTTCGCTCAGGATCTGCGAGACGTCCGGGCTCTCGCCCGTCCGGATCTCCAGCAGTTTCGACACCTCGGCCGCGCCCTTGGAGATCAGCGGCAGCAGCTCGCGAGACGCGTTCCCGTCGATCTGGAACCACTCGCGGGCCCGGATGATGAACGCGCCCAGCTTCTTCTTCGGATCCTGATGCGTAAGCGCGGCGGCGGCCAACCCGCCCAGGTGCACACACTTCAGCAGGTTGTCGAACTGCGGGTGGCAACGCTCCGGCGTGTGGTGCTGCGAGATGCACTCCACCAGTTGCGGCGGCAGACGCCACTTCGACGCGAGCTTCGCGCCCGCCTGCGTGTGGTCGAAGCCGAGCATCTCCTGCTCCGGGATCAACGACTCGTCGTGGTCCTCGCCCACCGCGTTGAGGATCGTCAGGTACTGTTCCTTCAGCGCGACCCACGACGCCAGGACGCCGATGTCCTGCAGCAGCGCGCCCAGGAACGCCTCCTCCGGATCGAACGCGCGGGCGTGCTGCGCAATCGCCCTCGCGCCCGCCGCCGAGAACACCGCTCGCCGCCAGTACTGCGTGATGTCGAACGCGCCGCCGATGTTCTTCGTGCAGTCCACCACGCTGAAGCCCAGCACGATCGACTTCACCGTGTTCAACCCGAGCAGGCTCATCGCGCGGCTGATGCTCGGGCAGGGCGTCGTCAGCCCGTAGTAGCTCGAGTTCACCGTCTTCAGTACCTTGGTCGAGAGCGCCGGATCGTTCTGCACCGTCTGAGCGATCTTCACGATCGAAACCTGCGGGTCGCGCGTCAGCTCCAGCACCTTCATCGCGACGCCGGGAAGCGTCGGAAGGCTGGGACAGGCGAGCACGCGATCAAGCAGCGATGATGACATGATGTACAGAGAGACCCGCAGCCACGGGGCGCGGCCAAACCGCTCCACGGATGGTCCCGTCACCCCACGCCTATTCAATCGACAGCCTGAAGAGGTGGATCAAGTACATACACCGGCGTCGGGGGGATTGGTATGCCAGGCCCCCGCACAGGCGGACCTCACCCGGACAGACCGCCCAAGTCCCCCAGACGGACCTCTAGCTTTGCATCGATTCGAGGAAGTCCGGGTTCATCCCGAGGCACACACCCGACAGGATCGTCGCAACGATCGTGCCGAGGAACACGTACTTCAGGGTTGCGCTTTCGCAGACGAAAAACGCGTAGTAGATGTGGTAAAGAAACCCGAACGGGAGGCACGGGAGCAGCAGATACAGCAGCCCGTGTGCGGTGCTCGAGCGGAAGGCGTCAAGCAGCATCATGATCCACGTTACAAGCCCAGTCACTCCCAGGATGACAGACCCGACGTTGAACAACGTAGTGTTCGCGGTGAACGCCGCGATGCACAGCGGACCGGCACAGCACAGAATGACCGCGAACGCCCACACCCACTCGGGTATGTCCGCGAGGTTCGAGTAGCCCTGCCGACGATCCGGCCTCTCTTCGACTTCCTTCGCCTTGATCACCCGCACCTTCAACTGCTCACCCGTCTTGGTGTTGAACCCGCAGTTCATGCAGACCAGCGTGTTCTCTTCCATCGGCTTGAAGCAGCTCGGGCACGGCTTCGTGGCCGCGTCCGACTTCTTCGCCCCCGGTCCCGGGATGTCCAGCAGAAAGGCGTTGTCCGCTTCGGTCGAGGCCACCGTCTTGGGTGGTGCCGCGGGGGCCGCCTTGGGCGCCTGCTGCACGGCTCGGGCCTGCTTCGCGTGCGCGATGCACTCCGCGCAGATGTACTTGCCCTGCGCGTCCTTGGTCCGCTGCTTGTTCGAGCAGTCCAGACCGCAAATGGAACAGATCTTGGGTGACGAAGCGGGGACGTCTGCCATGGTGCAACTCGCAGGGGGTCGTATCCCGCCGCGGCCGCGCGGGGGAGGTGCAGAGTGTAACCGGCCCGCTCGGGCCGTGGGAATCTAGAGCACCATGGCGATGACCACGGCGATCACGACCCAAGCCACCGTGTTCACGAGGATGATGACCCAACTGTCCGAGAGCTCCAGGTCGAACAGCTCGGTCAGCAGGAACGCGAAGACCACCAGTCCGAGAATGAAACCGAACCCGCCCGCGCCCGGCAGCCGGGTCGCCGCGCACACGGTGTTCACGAGTTGTACGGTCGCCACGATCGCCGTCATCCGAAGGACAACGAGCCATAGGGGCGGATCCAACCCCAGCCCCAGCATCCCGCAGACCCAGAACGTGCCCGACGCAACGCCAACCGACGCCGGGAACCAGAGCAGGAACTCACCCGCCGCCGGCACCCCACGCGAAAAGGCCAGTACGGCCACCAGCATCGTGACCGACACCGCGGCGAGTATCGCCGGCTTGCGGATCTCCGCCAGGAGCACATCGCGCGAGGTCTCCTCGAGCTGTTCCGCGCGTGAACGGCGCGAGTTCACCACCCCGCACTCCGGGCATTTCAAAGTCGGGAGGCCCTTGAGGTCGTAGCCGCACCCCGAGCAGATGATCGTGGGCGTCATCGAAGGATTCTGTTCGGTGATCGCCGTGTAGACTGATGGCAACTTCCCGCAGCTCCCACACTTGGCGACTCCCGGCTGCAGCGGGGCCTCGCAGTACGGGCAGGGCGCCCGCGTGCCGGTAGGAGCTTGGTCGATCAACGCGATGGTGCCGTCGGGTTCCACCACCGTTCCAGTCGCTTGGATGCAGACGGGGCAGACCAGCCGGCCCGAGGGGTCGGCGTGGGCCGACAGGCCGGAGCACGAGCGGCCGCAACGGAAGCAGAGGTTCTTCAGGCGGTTGGTCATGCCGGTCCGGCGGAGTGTACGGGTTCTTTCGTCGAGAGTTGCGAGATCGCCGCGCCGGCACCGTGGGCCGCGCGTCTTGCTCTAGTGAAGGGGGGTGGCCGTGCTCACCACATGCACCAGACGGATGATCGAAGCCATGAATAAGATCGCCACCAACTCACCTCCCAACCCCCCTCCGGGCATCGACGCGATGCCAGCCGGACGCGTGGGCGGCGTGCGAGCGAGGTTCAGGAATGGCCGTGCGATCATGAGCAAGGAACACTTTCCCGATACCGAGCACACGTACATCTTCAGCTGCCTGCGGACCGGGGCTCGGGCGGCGGAGCTTCAGCGGCATCCGATGGCCGTCTACGCCATGCCGCTGAAGGCGTACTTTCTGGGGACCAGCTTCCGGTCTGTCGCGGAGCCCGACGAGATCATCAACGGCTTCCTGCTCGATCGGCTCACGCGTGATGACTTCATGCCCAAGTGGCGCGCGAGCGGAATGCTCCTTCGCCGGTGGCTGATGAAGTCGCTGCGGTTCTACCTCTACGAGTACCTCCGCAGCGAGGGCCGGCACGCCAGCGTGGGAGAGGACGTGCTGCAGGCACTCCAGCGCGACGACGACCACACCGCGGAGCTCGACCGCGAGTTCGCCCGCTCCATCGTGCGCCGGGCCCTCGCGGTTACCAAGCACGAGTGCGACCTCGCCGGACTCGCGCAGCACCACGAGTTCTTCTGCCGCTACGCCCTCTCCGACGTAACCTGCGAATCACTCGCCGCGCAGCACGGCATGAGCGCGGACCGAGTCTGGGTGATGGTGCGCACCGCGCAGCGCCGGTTCGTGCGGGCCTTGCGTGCCGCCGTGACCGACGACGGCGTCCAGTCGCCGGACATCGATGCAGAGATCGCCAATCTTTTGGACATGATGGGGGGAAACCGATGATGATGCTCAGCGAAACGCACATGGAACAAGGCCCGCACTTCGACGGCAGCCGCGCAAGCCAACTCCTCCGACTCGGAATTGCCGGTCCCAATCGCCCGATCGACGACCTGATCTCCCGTCTCGAGCAACCCGACGGCGTCGCGTGGTTCTCGACCCAAATGAGCGACCGCACCCTCGCGCGTCTCGGCAACGGCACCGCCTCGCTCGATGTGGCGACGCTCCGCGAACTGAAGGAAGTCGCCAAGAACTGGCTCGGTCGTCCCTCTTCCGTCGACGAGCGGTTGCGCGGGCTCCTGGGGTACTTCCTCGCCGTCGCCCTCGCCCTCCGTCAACACGACGAGAACATCAGCAGCCGGTCCGTCGCCGACATCCAGTCCGTCCTCTCCGACCTCGCCACCGCCATCCCCGATCCCTGGCAGAGCGTGCTCGCGTTCGTTTCGCGACCCCGCGATCCCAATCCGGATCCCGCGCGGTAGACTGGCGGCGTGCTCGTCGCGATCCGATCCGCCTGCCTCGTCCTCGCCCTCTCTGTGCTCGGCTGTGGCCACACCCCGCCGCCCCCAGAGCCCCAGGCCATCGCACCGCGCGAGTTCGTGCCCTCCCGCGACGGGTGGGACTTCCGCAACTCCTTTACCGGCAACCCTTTCCCCGACTCGATCCGGCAGTCGCCCATCGGCCCGTTGGCCGACCGCTTCGGCCCCCGTCTCGGCCTCGGCGTCCCATCCGCGTTCGGCCTGTGCGGGGGCATGAGCGCCGCCGCGGCAGACTACTGGCTGGCCCGCCGCGAACCCCCGAAGCGAGCCCAACCCCCGACGGAGGGAGACCCGCTGTACGAGTACCTGCGCCAGCGGAACGCCGACTCGATGGGCGCGGCGGGGGTCATGGCGGTGAAGTTCATCGAGTGGATGGGCCTGCCCGAGCAATCGGGGGCGCCCGGGGAACGATCGACCGGGGGCCTCTCGGTGGCGGAACTCCGCGCGGTGGTGGAGCGGGTGCGGGCCAATGGGTACGCGACGGTGGGGCTTGTGTACGTGGACTCGCGGACGGGCAAGCCGTGGGAGAACCACCAGGTGCTCGCGTGCCGGGTATTGGAGTCAACCGCAAATCGGGTGCAGATTCAGCTTTACGAGCCGAACCACCCCGGCCGCGACGACGTGCGGCTGGAGGCCGAGATCGTGGCGGGCAAGGCGGGGGAAGAGGCGAGGATCACGCAGTGGATAGGAAAAAGAGCCCGCCATGTGCGCGGGCTCTTCGTCATGCCATTTGAGGCGAGGGTCCCTCCAGGGGACCTGTGAACCGGATCAGGAGCCCGAGGTCGGGGTTCTCTTGATGAGTTCCTGCTTCTCTTGCTCGACCTTCTTGAACTCCTGCTTCTCTTCCTCGGTCATGTTGGCGGTGATATCGGGGGGAGCCGCGGTGTGCTCGGAGCCGCCGATGAGGCCCTGGTAGTAGGCGATCCAGACGCCGACGCCGATGATGATGATCGCGGACACGGCGATCATCGCCATCTTGGCCGGGTCCATCTTGTTTTCGCTTGCCATGATGATTCTCCTTGAAAGCGGGCCTTGGTCCCGCGGGGTTGCTTGCTCGTAAGTATATGCAGCTGCTGGGTTTTAGCCTAGGTCGCGACGCTGGAACAAGACGACGGCCAAGGACAGGAAGGCCCCGATCTGGCTCAGGGAGTAAAGACCGACGAGTCCGACGTACTCAATGGGCACGCGGCGGCCTTGAGAGATGGGGTCGAGGAGCCAGAAGTACTGGAGGTTGGGGACCACCCCCCAGACCGCGAGCGCCGGGAGGTTGATGTGGACGGGCTCGAGGAAGAGATAGTCCCCCTTCTCCGGGGGGCGGGTCATGGTGACGGGGGTCGCGCCCTGGTGGCGGAGCTTGAGCTTGCTGCCCCCGCCCTCGGAGAGGATCAGGCCGGAAGGTGCTCCGGGACCGAGGGTTGCGTTCGCGTCGGACATCGGGCCGCTGAAATCTGAGTAGGACTCGGAGACGAGGTTGGGGAAGCCGTTGGGGCTGGGGCTGATGTAGATTGCGTCCCCGACCTTCACGGGGAGCTTGGCGGGCTGCTCGAGCGTGAGCTCCAGGACGCTTCCGGGTTCCCTGAAGTTGCTCTTGTTGGGGTCTTCGATCGCGGTCTCCGCGATGACCCCGATGCTGGTGGCCTTGAAGACGTGCCGGCCGACCAGGAAGTTCGAGAGCAGAGCCAGCACGAACACCCCGAAGCAGACCGTGATCGTCATCACCTGGCTAAGCCGGGTGGACGCGGCGATCGCGACCGCCGTGAGCACGAGGATCGCCATGCCCAGGCACACACACGCCAGCATCACCTGGGGGTGGAAGTCGTGAGCCAAGGGCTGGAACTTCCATTTCTTGTCGGTGCCCAGCATGAGCACGAACGCCACGAGGATGGCCGGGAGGAGGACGCAGACGAAGGTCTGCGGGAAGCTCCAGCCATAGAAATAGTTGCACCAGCCGCCGAGGACCAGCGCGAGCAGGACCGCGCTGAGGGAGTAGACCAGAACCGGGCCGTCGAGCTCGTGCGCGGCGGTGGCCATGACGCCGTGCCGGATGCCGAAGAGGAGGAAGGCGAGCATGATGACCACGGCGGCCAGAATCGAGCCGGTGACGCCGAGGTACTTGCCCAGGATGAGGGTCGTCCGGGAGACGGGCTTGCTGATGACGGTGAGGACCGTCTTGTTCTCGATCTCGCGGCTGAGCACGGCGGTCGCGAGGAAGCCGGCCAGCAGGGTGCCGCAGCCGAACACCGTCGCTAAGCCGATGTCCAGCAGGAGTTTATCGTCGCCTTTGACCTCGGTGGCGCTCTCCATCCCCATGCTGAAGTTGGTACCCCAGGTGTTGAGGATCTGGAGGAGCCCCGAGGCCATAATGAGGACGAACATAATCGGCTGTCGAAGGCTCTCGACGAAGGCGTTGCGGGCGATGGTGAGAAGTTGGACGGGCATATGGGTTGGGAGGATTCTATCGGGGATTGCCGCGATCCGTGGCCCGGTGGAGAACCCACTTGGGGGCGACCGACGGAGAATCGTCGGGGAGGACGAACATAGGGGGCATGCGAGCGTACATCAAAGGTCCCCGGACTGGGCTTTCGTTGCGCCCGTTCGGGGCCCGAACCGGGTGGGGCACTTTGCCAGTCGGTTTCGGCCGGACTGGAAAGCGGCGGGTCGGGCGGGCACAATACGTCCCCCCCGGCCTTCGGGTTCGGTGGGTCGAGTCGGGTTGGTCGGATTGGGTTGGGCTGGATGACGGATCATCGGGTCGCCGTTCTGGCGGCCTCGCACGGCGGTGGCCGGTATGCTGGTCACGGTTCGGGCGGAGGAACGGGAGATTGGGATGACGGGCGCGGAGGAAGCTCCGTGCGGGGGGCCGTTGTTCTGAGAGGCTTTGGGCCTTTCGGGCGCGGGCTCCGGGTTGTTCGGACGGTGCGGGCCGGACGTGACGGTTCGCGGGACACAACGATCATGCGCCGCGGCGAGGGCCGGGGCGCTTCGGGAACAGGCGGGCGCATGAAAGCGGACTTCTTGACCTATCGGCGGGCAGCGGGCGTGTGCCTTCTGGGGTTGGCCGTTCAGGTGCTGTTCACCGGTGTCTATCTGGTGTACGGCCTTCTGGCCAAGGACAGCACGGCCCTCACCGCGACCATCTTCCACGCGATCGGTCTCGTGGCGTGGGGCTCGCTCGCGATCGTCTTCGACCAGCACCGGCGTGAACGCATCGAGGCGATGGAGGCCGAGGCCCTCGCCGCCTCGCCCGTGTCGGGCTCGGTGTTCGAGAAGGGTGCGGACGAGTTTCGTCCGGCCGCGCGTCGCCTGAACGCCCTCCACAAGGTGTTCCTGCCCACGGTGAGCCTGCTGATCGCGGCCCTGCTCATCGGCTTTGGCGTCTGGCGGTTCATGGCCCTGCGCGAGTTCGTGAACCCGGACCGGTACCGGGCGGTCGCCCCGACCAAGGACCTGTGGGTCCTTCTGCCGTCGATTCTCTCGGCGGTGGTGGGGTTCCTCGTCGCGCGGTATTCGGCGAGTCTCGCGAAGCACTCGGCGTGGTCCAACCTGCGTGGTGGTGCGGGGTACGCGGTGGGCTCGGCACTGCTGGGGGCGGCGATGGCCGCGGCGTACCTGTCGGATCGGCTGGCGCCGCCGCCGGCGCTCGGGCGGTACATGCTCGTGGCGGTGCCGGTGTTCATGGTGGCGCTCGGCGCCGAGACGATCCTGAACTTTGTGTTGTCGATCTACCGGCCGCGGAAGGCGGGGGATCGTCCGCGGCCTGCGTTTGATTCGGGGTTGTTGAGCTTTGCGAGTGCGCCGGATCGGATCGCGCAGTCGATCAACGACGCGATCAACTACCAGCTCGGGTTCAACATCACGAGCGGTTGGTTCTACAAGCTGGTGACGTCGCGGGCCCCGATGCTGCTGAGCGTGGGCGCGGCGTTGGTCTGGGTGTTGTCGTGTTTCGCGGTGGTTGAGCCGCACCAGAAGGCGATTGTCCTGCGTCTGGGGAGCCCGGTGCGGGTGGTGGATTCGGGCCTCGTGGTGAAGATGCCGTGGCCGATCGAGCAGCTCTACATCCCGGAGTACTTCGTGCGGGACGCGAAGGGTCGGGAGGAGATCAAGAGCCTGACGGTGACGGGTGTTCGTGAGTTGGTGCTGGGGACGAGCCCGCCCGCGAACAAGGACGCGATCCTGTGGACAAACGACCACATCGGTGAAGAGGTGTATCAGTACGTGCGGCCCGAGGGTGGCGGCAAGGACGACGGCGCGGACATCGGCGACATCGCGATGGTGTCGGTCGAGGTGCCGTTGCAGTACGCGATCCGCGACGTGAAGCTGTACGACGAGTTTGCGCCGCCGGGGACGCGTGATTCGCTGCTGAAGGCGGCGGCCCAGCGCGAGGTGTTCAAGCTGTTCCAGGGGCTGACGCTGGAGCGGGTGCTCGGGCAGGGGCGTCGCGAGATTTCTGAAGAACTGCGGACGCGCGTGCAGGCGGCGTTCGACGGGCTGAACCCGGGGCCCGACGGCAAGGCGCGGGGCGCGGGCGTGGAGGTCGTGTTCACGGGCGTGGTGGGCGTTCACCCGCCGAAGGAAACGGCCAAGGCCTTCGAGCGGACCGTGCAGACCGATCAGTACCGCGAGGCCATGATCGAGGCGGCCCGCGGGGACGAGGTCAAGACGCTCGTGGAGGTCGCCGGCGACTTCGTGTTGGCGCGGAACATCGTGCAGGAGCTGGACGTTCTGCAGCAACTCTCCGACGCCAAGGCGACGCAGGCGCAGATCGCCGAGCAGGAAGGGAAGATCCGAGCGTTGATCGAGGCAGCGGGTGGCGCGGCTGCGTCCAAGCTCGCCGAGGCCTCGGCGTCGCGGTGGGAGAAGCACATGGGCGATCGCGGTCGCGCGTCGCGGTACGCGGGGCAACTGGCCCTGTACCGCGCGGCACCGAAGATCTACCGCGCGACGCTCTACTTCGACGCGATGAAGGAGTCGATGGCGGGTTCGCGTCTGTACGTGGTCTCGGACAAGGTGCGGGACTCGCGGTACGACGTGAACCTCGAGGACAAGCAGACGGGTCTGGATGTGTTTGACCCGGGCAAGCAGGAATGACGGGTGTGGTGATGGCGACGAGGTGATGGTGGGGGCGGGCCCGGGAGCGGGCATGTTGGAAGTGCAAGAGAATCGCGGGCCGGCGTCGAGCGTGGCCCGAACCTGAAGCGGAGTTTCATCGTGCAGAAGAACCTGAAGCTGATCGTGTTCGTGGCGTTGCTGGTGGCGGCGTTGCTGTCGTACATGGTGCTGTACACGGTGCGTTTCACGGAGGCGGCGGTGGAGACGCGGTTCGGCCAGGCCGGCCCGGACGCGGTGAAGCTGGAGCCGGGGCTGTACTTCAAGCTGCCCTACCCGATCGACGACGTGACGAGCTACGACATCCGGACGCGGTTCCTGTCGATCAAGCTCGAGCAGCTCTCGACGGCGGACAACAAGCAGATCATCGCCGAAGCGTTCTGCACGTGGAAGGTCAAGGATCCGCTCCGGTTCTTCCAGCGGTTCAGCAACGCCGGTGATCGGGCCGAGGATCACTACCGCCAGGCGGAGGAGTCGCTGCGGAAGAACATGCGGTCGGTCCTCTCGCTGGTGAGCCGGTACAAGTTCAACGAGCTGTTCGCGTCGGGATCGACCAACGCGATCGCCTCGCTCGAGGCGGACATGCTCAAGCAGTTCGCCGACGCGGGCGACAAGGGCGGCATCTCGCTCGCGGACTACGGCATCGAGGCGGTGGACATCGGCATCACTCGTCTGCTCCTCCCCGAGGAAACGACCAAGGCGGTCATCGAGCGCATGCAGGCCGGGCGTAACCGCCTCGCCCAGGAGACGCAGTCGCAGGGCGAGGCGTTCGCCAAGTCCATCCGTGCCCGTGCCGAGGCCGACGCGAAGCGGATCACCGCGTTCGTCGACCGCCTCGCCCAGGACATCCGCACCCGCGGCGATCTGGAAGCGGCCCCGTACCTCGCCAAGATGAACGAGAACCCCGAACTGGCCGTGTACCTCGACAACATCGACTTTATCCGGACGGTCGTGGCGAAGCGCACGACGCTGGTGCTTCCGACGTCGATGCCGGGCATGAGCCTCCTGGCGCCCAGCGCGCTGGACGGGCTCAAGGCGGGACAGATCCCCGCGTTTGATGCGCCCAAGAGCTGGGTGACCTCGATGGCGGGCACCGAGCGGGGGACCAACGAGGGGAGCGAGAAGTAATGAGAGGCTCCTTCATGAGGACAGGTCCGCTGCTGGACGCCGCGGGAGAGCCCGGCGGCGGTGGCGCGCGACGCGCGGGATCGGTGACGCTGCGGCAGGGTGGGTCCGACGAGCACGACCCCCTGGATCCGGCGAACCGGTCGCTGGCCGACGCGCTGAACGTGATGTACACGATCCTGAAGGTCGCGATGGCGGTGCTCGGCATCGCGTTCGTGCTCTCCGGGTTTCAACGCGTGAACGAGGGCGAGCAGGGGATCCGCCTGCTCTTCGGCAAGGTGCAGCAGAGCAACCTCGAGCCGGGCCTGCGCTGGAGTGCGCCGTACCCGATCGGGCAGCTCATCAAGCAGGGGCAGCAGGGGTTGCCCGGCGTCTCGATCGACAAGGACTTCTGGGTGTCGATCCCCGAGGGCACCGTCGATCCGTCTCCCGACAAGCTCGCGCCGACGCAGAGCCTCAAGCCCGACCAGCCGGGCTCGGGCTACGTGATCGCGGCAGACGGGGCGATCGCCCACACCAAGTGGTCGGTCTCCTACAAGCGGTCCGACGTCGAGAAGTTCACCAACAACGTCCTCGACACGGACGAGCGTGAACTGGTCCGCGCGGCGGTGCGTCGCGGGGCCGTGCACGCGTGCTCGCGCGTCGCCGTCGAGGATCTGCTCAAGCAGGGTTCGGCCACGAGCTCCGTGGCCATCATCGCGAAAGACGTGGCCCAGCAGATGCTGGACCGCATGGGCTCGGGTCTGACCATCGACCAGTGCGCACTCGAGCAGGTCATCGCGCCGCTGTGGGTGCGCCGTGACTTCGAGAAGGTGGCGACCGAAGTTTCGAACGCGGCCAAGGCAAGAGATAAAGCCCAGACCGACCGCAACGCGCGGCTGAGCGAAGTCGGCGGGCAGGCCTCCCTGTACCTCGTCGGTGAATCGACGGACTCGCGCCGGGTGGTCGGCTTGATCACGCGGTACGAGAACGCGATCGCGGCGGGCGACAAGGCCGCCCAGGATGCGACCCTCGCGCAGATCGAGGCGCTGCTCGAAGGTCAGCCCGTCGAGATCGAGATCGAGGTGCTGGACGCCAGCGGAGCCTGGGTGAAGACCAAGGAGATGGTGAAGGACGCGGCGTCGGGCGAGGTGGCCTCGAGGCTCCAGGATGCCCGCCGGTACCGGTCGGAGATCGTGAACAACTCGCGCAGCAAGCTGGCCCGGTTCGAGGCCAAGCGGGCGCAGTTCGACGCCAACCCGCTCCTGATGGTGCAGCGCGAGTGGTCCGTGGCGATGCGGGAGTTCCTGTCGCGTGACAGCGTGCAGGTGATGGTGCTCCCGCCGGGTGCCACGACGGTGTCGCTGCAGCTCAACAGCGATCCGGACATCCTGAAGGAAATCGAGCAGGCCCGCCGGGTCCGCGAGAACGAGATGATCAACCAGCAGCGCATGCAGGAACTGCAGCGCAGCCAGTACAAGACCAACACCGATCTGCAGGAAGTTCCGGGCTGATCGCCGGCGGGCGGGCCCGCCTGAGGAAGTTCGTATGACGCAGTCCCAGATGCAGGCGAGGATGGGGATCGGGCAGGGCGGCGACGCCGTGGTGGCGGTCCAGCAGGTCAGCAAGGTCTTCAAGGACTTCTGGCAACGGGACCGCGCCAAGGCAGTGAACCAGCTCTCGTTCGAGGTCAGGCCGCGCGAGATCTTCGGTCTGCTGGGGCCCAACGGCTCGGGCAAGAGCACCACGATCAAGATGATCCTGGGGCTGCTGCGGCCGTCGAGCGGGCGTATCGCGATCTTCGGCAAGTCGCCGACGGACGTGGACGTGAAGCGGCGGGTCGGGTATCTGCCTGAGGAGTCGTACCTCTACGGATTCCTGAACGCGCGCGAGACGCTCGAGTACTACGCGAAGCTCTTCGAGATCGACTACCGCACGCGCGAGAAGCGCATCGACGAACTGCTCGAGATGATCGGGCTGGCCTCGGCCCAGTTCCGCCCCGTGCGCGAGTACTCCAAGGGCATGCAGCGCCGCATCGGGATCGCGCAGGCGCTCATCAACGACCCGGACTTCCTCATCCTCGACGAGCCGACAACCGGGCTCGACCCGATCGGTACCCGCCAGGTGAAGGACCTGATCATCCAGCTCGGTAAGCGCGGCAAGACGGTGCTGCTCTCCAGCCACTTGCTCGCGGACGTGGAAGACTGCGTCGACCGGCTGGTGATCCTCTACGGTGGCACCAAGCGGGCCGAGGGCACCTGCGACGACCTCCTGGTGTCGCACGATCGCACGTCGATCGAGACGGACGTGCTCGACGAGGGCACGCTCGCGGAGATCGACCGCGTGGTGCGGTCGCACTCCGGCGGCGAGAAGTCGGTCCGGCGCGTGACCAAGCCCCGGCAGTCGCTGGAAGAACTCTTCCTCGAGATCGTCGAGCGGGCCAAGGCCGAGCAGGTGGCGACCTCCGGCGCGACCGCAGGCGGTGCGACGGCGTCGTTCCTGAAGGGTGCGGAGGCCGGGGATCAGCTGATCGCGGGCCTGGTCAACGCGTCACGCGAGGAACCCAGAGCAGTGCAGGCGGCGGAAGCGGTCGTGCCGGCCAAGCCCACGGGCCCCGACGCGGACGTCATCGGCGACCTGCTGAACGCGAGCGCTGCCCGCGGCCCCGAGGCGCAGGCTCCGGCCGAGCCGGCCAAGCCGTTGCCGACGCAGGGTGTTGATCTCTCGGTGATCGGTTCGCTGATCGAGAAGCCCGACGCGGGCGGGGAGAAGAAGGCGTGACGCTCGCAGAACGCCTCCTTCGGTTGAACCACATCCAGCAGAGCCGCTTCTTCAAGATCGCGGCGAGCTGCGTGGTCGTTGCGCTCGGGCTTATCGCGGTCATCGGGTACGCGGTCAAGATGAACATGCCCCCGGAGGGGATGGCCCCGACCGACGGCAGCGGCCTCGTGGAGCCCGGCACAGGCACCGAGGCGGACGCGACTGCCGCGGATGGCGGAGCGAGGCCGGGAGCGGTGACGGAGGCGGATGCGGGCGTGGTGGGGGAAGATCAGGACACGCCGGAGGGGCGTCTGCGCGGGGTGATGAAGACCAACGCGGAGGCGACGGAGCGGATCCTCGCGGACGTGCTCTCGGCCCGCAAGGAGTGGGGCGGGGTGGCGACGGCGGTTGCCGCGGCAGTGGGGCTGGCGCTCGCGGTGATCTGGGTGGGGCTTGGGCTGACGTATCTCGGCCTGCTGCTGGCGGGCGCGGTGCTGGTGGTGCCGCTGGCGATCTTCCCGGGGACACGGACGATGGCCGTGTTCGCCGGCGGGCTGGTGGTGCTGACGCTGGCATTCTTCGCGCTGCTGCGGGTCTTGAACCTGGCGCTGGGCGCGCCGCACGCGGTCTTCGCGATCGCGCGGAACACGGTGGCGGAAGCGGTCCGGATGAAGGTCGGGCTGATCTTCATCGTGCTGCTGATCTTTGGCCTCGCCGCGCTGCCGACGATGTTGGACGCGGGGCAGCCGCTGCGGTACCGGGTGCAGACCTTCCTGCAGTACAGCGTGGGGGGTTCGTTCTGGCTGGTGGCGATTCTGGTGCTGACGTTTGCCACGGCGAGCGTCTGCTTCGAGCAGCGCGACAAGGTGCTCTGGCAAACGATCACAAAGCCGGTGTCGCACGCGAAGTACCTGCTCGGCAAGTGGCTGGGCGTGGTGGGGCTGGCGGCCGTCCTGATGATGGTCTGCGGCACGGCGATCTTCATGTTCACCGAGTACCTGCGGGACCAGCCCGCGCTGGGCGAACGCTCCGCGTACGTCGCGCAGGAGGGGGACGGGCTCACCGACGACCGCAAGGTACTCGAGATGCAGGTGCTCACGGCCCGACTCACGGTGCCCGTGTCCGAGCCCGAAGTCGACGAAGAGCAGTTCAAGCTCAACCTCGACCAGCGGGTCCAGCAGGAGGTCGAGTACCTCAAGCAGTTCGATGACTCGACCAGTGAGGCTCGGTTCCAGCAGGAAGCGGATATCCGCGCGAAGCTGTCCGAGGACCTGCGGCGCTCCGTGGGGATCGCGTACCGCTCGATTGCGCCGGGCGGGGACCGCATCTACCGCTTCGAGGGGCTGAAGGACGCCAAACGCGAGAACCGGCCGATCATCCTGAGGTTCAAGATCGACGCGGGCACCAACATGCCCGACCAGCTCTACCACCTCACGCTGCAGTTCCCCAACAACCTCCCGTTCGTGCAGTCCGTCGGCCTCGCGCAGTTCCACACGCTGGAACTGCTGCCCACCGTCGTGGACGAGAACGGCGTCCTCGAGTTCCGCGTGCAGAACGCCGACATCATCCGGGGGCGCATGAACCCCGAGACGCTCACATTCTCCAAGGACGGCCTCGAGGTGACCTACTCGGTGGGCGGATACCGCGCGAACTACATGCGCGTCATGTTCGTCCTCTGGGTCAAGCTCGCGTTCCTCGCGATGCTCGCCGTCTGCGCGTCGACGGGCCTCTCGTTCCCCGTGGCCTGCATGGTCGCCTTCACGGCGTTCCTCGCGGCCGAGGGATCGGGCTTCCTGACCTCTGCACTCGAGGTGTACCAGACCGAAGACGACGCAGGCAAGATGATGCTCATCCCCACGGCCATCGCGCACGTGGCCGATGCCATCGCGACCCTCTTCCAGGTCTACGGCAACCTGAAGCCGGTGCCCAGACTCGTGGGCGGGCTGCTCTTGTCGTGGCGGGAAGCGATTCAGGGCGTAACCGTTCTGGCGCTGATGACGGTGATGCTGTATGTCGGGGCGGTGATTGTGTTCAAGCGGCGCGAACTGGCGACCTACTCCGGTCAGTAGAAGGAAAGCGATGACCAGAGAAACACGGGTTCAGCTTTTCGGCGGTCTTGCGGCCGCGCTCTTCCTCGGAATCTCCGCGGTGCTGTCGGTCCAGATGACCACCATCGCGGGGCGTGCACGCCTGGGCGCGACCGACCAGGTGGAAGAATCCGCGTCGTGGGAGGTCTCCGCGGGCATCGCGATGGGCGCATTCCGCGGGCTCTTCGTCAACATGCTCTGGATCCGCGCCAACGACATGAAGGAAGCGGGCAAGTTTCACGAGGCCATCGAGCTCGCCAGCGCGATCACCCGCCTCCAGCCCCGGTTCCCCCGCGTCTGGGTCTTCCACGCCTGGAACCTCGCGTACAACATCTCCGTCGCCACGCAGACCAACTCCGAGCGGTGGGACTGGGTCAACCAGGGAATCCGCATCCTCCGCGACAAGGGCATCCCCGCCAACCCCAACGACATGCTGCTCCACAAGGAGCTCTCCTGGATCTTCAGCCACAAGGTCGCCGGCTACACCGACGACGCCAACGGCTACTACAAGCGCCGCCTCGCCGCGGAATGGACCGTCGTCCTCGGACCGCCCCCCAAGAACGGCCCCAAGATGCGCGACCGCATCTACGCGATCGACGCCTACGCCAACTGGCTCCAGCCCCTCGCCGATGCCCCCGGTACGCTCGAAGAGGTCTACACCAAAACCCCGTCCGCCAAGGTTCTGGTCGAGCGGCTCGCCGCCGAAGCCAACATCACCGAACTCTCCATGGGGTTCCTCGACCGCTACGAGATCTTCCAGGCAGTCCGCAACTCCACGCGCCGCAAGCTCTGGGAAGCCGACCCCGAGTTCGATCCCGACAACTACTTCCGCTCGCTGGGCGCACTCGTCGAAGACCCCGCCTACGCCGAGGCCTGGACCGCCGTGCTCTCCTACGTGCGCTCGAAGCTGCTCCGCGAACGCTACCACATGTCCCCCTCCGACATGGTCCGCTTCACCCGCAAGTACGGGCCCATGGACTGGCGACACCCCTCGGCCCACGCCGTCTACTGGTCCGTCAAGGGCGTCGAGGGCGGTCTCTCACGCGTCGATGCCAAGAACAAACGCGACTACGACTTCATCAACACCGACCGCATGACCGTCCAGGCCGTCCAGGAACTCTTCCGCTCCGGCGAACTCTTCTTCGACTTCCTCGCCACCCGCACTCGCATCGATGCCCCCGACGGTGCCGCGGCACCCCCCACCTGGCAGGGCATGCCCAACGTCCACTTCGCCGACAGCTACGGTGAGATCCTCTACGAACTCGCGGACCGCTCTTGGGCCGACATCCAGTCCGACCGCGGCTTCCGCCCCTACCTGAACGGCTACGAGAACTTCCTGCGCGACGTCGTTTGCTTCTACTACCGCCGCGGCGAGCGCGAAGTCGCCGAGCGTTGGCGCACGAAGCTCCGCACCATGCCGGGCCGAAACGTGAACGACCCGGGTTGGATCTCAGAGTCCGCCCTGAACCTCGACGAATGGGTCCAGCGCGAACTCAACGACCGCTTCACCTCCCCCTACGTCGCGATGGCACAGATCTCCGGCGCACTCGTCTCCGCCTACGCCTCCGGCCTCCTCGCAGGCGACGACGACCTGTTCCGCTCGCAGTTCCAATACGCCGCCTCCGCGCACCGTTTCTACATGGAGGAACAGCTCCGCGGCAACATCGTGAACCGCGAGACCATGCGCATGGAGCAGTTCGAGCGAAACTTCCAGCTCCTCGCCGGCAACATCTTCTACCAGTTCCTCCTGACCCTCGACGTCGACGACGCCGAACGCGTCTACGCCGCCGCCCCCGACGACCTCAAGTGCTGGGCCTACGACCCGCTCGCCGAGCAGTACCGCCAGATCATGGACGAGGCCGGCAGCACCGGACTGGCTCGCTCGTTCGACCAGGTCTTCGTGCCGCCGCGGAACCTCGACGCCTGCCGCGCAGAGCGAGCCCGCATCGCGATGGAACGCAGCCAGGCGACGCCGAGCGTCGAGACGAAGTAAATCAGCGACTCACTGCCCCAGCCGTGCCGCCGCCTCGCGATACTTCGCGAGCGTGGCTTCCACGATATCCGCCGGCAGCAACGGCCCCGGCGCCTGCTTGTTCCACTGCCCCTTAGCGACCAGCGCCTCAAGCCACTCTCGCAGGTACTGCTTGTCGAAGCTCTTCTGGGCGTGACCAGGCTCGTACGAGTCCGCGGGCCAGAACCGGCTGCTGTCTGGAGTCAGCGCCTCGTCCACCAGGATCAACTCACGCCCCCCGCCCGGAAGATCCACCCATCCAAACTCGAACTTCGTATCCGCGATGATCACCCCGCGCGCGCGAGCATGCTCCGCCGCAGCCAGGTAAATCCGCAAACTCGCCGTCCTGAGCCACTCCATCGTCTCCCGCCCGACAATCTCGCACGCGCGGTCGAAGCTGATGTTCTCGTCGTGCTTGCCGAGCTCCTCCTTCGTGGCCGGAGTAAAGATCGGCTCGGGCAGCTTGTCGCACTGCCGCAGGCCCTTCGGAAGAGGCACGCCGCAGACCGCCCCGGTCGCCTGGTACTCCTTCCACCCCGAACCCTCGAGATACCCGCGAACCACGCACTCAATCGGAACGACCTTCGCACGTCGGGCCAGCGTGATCCGACCCCGCAGATCGTCTGGGGTATTCCCCCCGGCACGGAATGTCGACGGCGGCAGGTCCTCGACCGCGGTGCTGATCAGGTGCGTCCGGCAGATGCCGTGGGCCTCGATAAACCGCAGCCAGAACGTCGACAACTCCGTCAGCACCCGCCCCTTGCCCGCAATCGGGGTCGGCATGACCACGTCAAAGGCCGAAATTCGGTCGCTCGCCACGATCAGCAGCCGACTGTCCGGCAGGTCGTAAACGTCGCGTACCTTGCCCCGCCGCAGGCCGGGGAGTGCAAGGTCGGAGTTGAGAAGTCCGGGTGAGGGGGTGGCCATGGGGGGAGGGTACGTCCCGCCGCGGGGTTTGGGGAGGTCGGTCCGCCCAGGATTGAGCCAGAACCGGCGTGCCGAGCCGCCCGGAATCCGCTACGCTGTCGGTTCGACGTTCGGTTGGGATTTGCACTCGGGAGCCATGGCGGACGCATGCTGACGTTTGTTGTATTCGAAGCAGATGGCGTGGATGCGCGGCACTTTCCGCCGCGGCATGCGCATCTCGTAGGCCCGGACGAGATCCCGTACCAGGGTGCTGTCGCCTTCGACGGCGGCCTGATGCGCTGCACCGTCCCCAAGCCCGAAAGCGCCGCGCTCGTCATGCAGTGCGAGGTCGCGTGGCCGGAAATCGACGGCCAGGTCATGCCGACGCTCGTCCCGCTCAGCGGCGGGCAACAGGGCTCAGGGTTGGGGGTCCTCACCATCCAGTCGTGCCTGCTCCAGCAGCGCGAAACCCCGTACCTGCTCGCGATGGAGATCGCACGCCATCGGATCATGCTCTTCCTCAACAAGATGGAAGACTGGGGCCTGTTTGATCTGCCCGCCGACCATCCCGTGATGACCCAGTTCGAGGCCGCCCGCTCGGCCTTCACCGGCGCCAACATCGCCCAGCGCGAAGGCACCGACGGCCAAGTCGGAAGCTTCGCGGCCCAGGCCCACCGCCAGTCGCTCAAGGCCATCTCGCTCGCCATCAACGCAGGCGAAGGCCTCGCGCTCGCAAACGCCGAGAAACAACTGAAAGCCCGGCTCTCGGGCAAGGGATACCAGGAAGCATCGGCGCACCTCGCGAGGCTCACGCCCGAAGTGCCCCCCGCGGGCTCGCCCATCCTCATCCCGGGCGCAGGCCAGGTCGTGCTGTCGGGCCCGCCGCAGATCGGCGTCGCCGTCAACCCCGCGAACTTCAGCGAGGTACACCAGCGCTCCGTGCAGACCGCCTGCGACTTCGTCTCCATGCCGATGCGCTGGGTCGACATGGAGCCCGGCGAAGGCAAGTACCAGTTCAACGCCACCGACCGCTGGATCGAGTGGGCGATCCGCACCGCCAAGATGCCCGTGGTCGCAGGGCCCCTCGTGGATTTCCGCGCCGCGTCGATCCCCGACTGGCTGTACATCTGGGAAAACGACTACGAGACCCTCCGTGACCTCGTCTTCGAGCACGTCCAGGCCCTCGTCACGCGCTACCGCCGCACCGTCCAGCGATGGGTCATCGCCAGCGGGCTGCACGTCAACACGAACATCAAGATCAGCTTCGACCAGATCATGGACCTCACGCGCATGTGCGTGCTGCTCGTCCGCAAGCTCCACCCCGCCGGCAAGATTGTCCTCGAAATCGATCAGCCCTGGGGCGAGTACCACGCCTTCAACCGCCGCTCCATCCCGCCCTACCTCTACGCCGAGGCCGTGATGCAGGCGCAGTTGCACGTCGACGGCATCGGCCTGCGCCTGCAGATGGGCGACGCCCGTCCCGGCGCCGCGACCCGCGACCTCATGGCCCTCTCCGCGCTCCTCGACCGCTACGCCGCCCTCGAAAAACCGCTGCACATCACCGCGCTCGGCGCACCCTCCGGCCCCGTGCCCATGGTGCCGTTCCGCCCGCGCGCCGGCGCCGACGCCGAGGACTGCTACGAGCCAGGCCACTGGCGCATGCCGTGGAGCGAGTCCCACCAGGCCGACTGGTTGACCTACGTCATGACGATCCTCTGCTCCAAGCCGTACGTGCAGAGCGTCTGCTGGCAGGAACTCGCGGACACGCAGGGCCCCTCCCCCGAGATGCCTCTCGGCGGGCTGCTCCTGCCCAACGGCTCGCCCAAGCCCGCGCTCGCACGCCTCGCCCAGATCCGCCAGGTCATCCGAGAGGGACGCTCGCCGACAGGACTCATCACGGCGCGGTAAGCTCCGCGCGGGATGGGGGGATCGGCTTCTCATCCGTTTCAAGGTTTTGGACGAGATCCGCAGGGGGATACTCACATGAAGGCAGGGACGCAGAAGGCCGCAGCCCCGGGCAGCGGCGCAAAGTACATCGCCGCGGCAGTCGTAGGCATGTTGGCGGGGGCAGGGGGCGTGTATTCGTGGCTGCGCTCGCCCACGCCCGCCGTGATCGAGGCGCCGAGGGGAGAAGTCACCGAGGTCCGCCGCACATCGCCCGAGCGGCCGTCGAAGCCGATCGAGAAACGCTACGCCGAGACGCCCGCGCCGCCGCAACCCGTGGCCGAACTCGCGCCGCAGGTCGAGCCGCCCGCCGAGCCCGAGCAGACGCCCGACCCCGAACCCGCCGCCCCCGCCACGATCGCACGAAAGATCAACATCAACACCGCCAGCGCCGCCGAGCTGGAGCTGCTCCCCGAAGTGGGCCCAAAGCTCGCCGCGGAGATCGTGCGGCACCGCGAACGCTTCGGCCCGTTCAAGTCGGTCGTTGATCTCGATTCGGTCAAGGGCGTCGGGACCAAGACGCTCGCGAAGCTGGCCCCGATGGTGACCGTCGGAGACGAGCTACCCTGAGGGTGAGTGAAGAAGGCGGTTGACCTGCTCGGCCCCATGCTCTCCACGCCAGCTGTGGTTGAGCTCGCGCGCGCACTGAACGCGCAGCGGCGGTGCGTCGCAACAGGAGTGGGGGGCTCCAGCGCCGGTCTCACCGCCGGCTGTGTCGCGAAACTCACCGGACGCCCCGTCGTGCTCGTGGTCGCCCACATCGACGAAGGCGATGAAACCCTCGACGAACTGCTTGGTGCCGGCGTCTCGGCGATGCGGTTGCCCGCGCTGGAAGTGCTCCCGGGTGAAACCGGCGTCGCGCTCGATCAACTCGCCGAGCGACTGGCCGTCGCCCGGGCCGTCATCGACGGCGCCTTCACCGGTGTCCTCATCTGCCCCTTCCAGGCCTTGATGCAGCACATGCCCCGGCCCGCGCGGATGGACGAACTCGCGTGGATCATCGCCAAGGGCGATCGCGTCGGTCAGTCCGCCCTCGTCAACTGGCTCGGCAACGCCGGCTACTCCCGCGTCGAAACCATCGAAGAGCCCGGTGACTTCGCCGTCCGCGGCGGCATCGTCGACATCTTCCCCCCCGGCGGAGCCTCAGGCCTCTCAGGCCCCAAAGCCGCGGCACCCGGCACGCCCGTTCGCCTCGAGTTCTTCGGCGAAGAAGTCGACCGCCTCACAGAGGTTGACATCGAGACCATGGGCTCGGACCGCGCCGTGGAGTCGGTCGAACTCTACTCGCCGGACGTCAAAGCCGTGATGCGCGGCGAGAGCGTGAACTTCCTCGAGTTCGTCACCGCCGAAGCGGTGGTGGTGCTGCACGAAACGCTCGAAGTGGTGGAGCAGGGACGCGGGTACTACGAACGCGCGACGGATACCACCGGCATCTCCGGCCCGCCCGCGGTGCTGAAGCTGCTGGAAACGCGATTCCACGCGATGGCCGAGGTCAACCAGTTCTCCGCGGGCGCAGGCTCCGCGGACGCCCGGATCGACTTGCCGGTCGGCGCGCTGCCCGCGTTCTCAAAGGACCTCCGCGAGGCCATCGGTGAACTGGTCGCGCTCGCCGCGCCGCCGGAAAATCACCGTGTCGTCGTCTGCTGCCAGACCGAAGGGGAATCGCAGCGGCTGGGCGAGTTGCTCGCAGAGAGCGACGAAGCCGCGCGGGCTCGCATCACCACGCTGCACACGTACCTTGGACGCGGGTTCCTGTGGGAAGCCGGCGACGGAGATGTCGCGTTCGTGCCGTACCACGAACTCCTGAACCGCTTCACCGTCCGACGCCGGGGCGGAAAGCTCCGCTCCGCTCGCGCGATGGACACGTTCCTCGACTTCCAAGTCGGTGACTACGTCGTTCACGCCGACCACGGCATCGCGAAGTTCATCGGGCTCACCATGCTCGCGCCCCGCGACCTCCCGGGGCAAACCTCCGCCGTCAAGAAACGCGCCGGCGCTGGCGGGAGCACCGAGCCCGAAGAGTTCCTCACCCTCGAGTTCGCGAGCAACTCCAAGCTCCACGTCCCCGCCGCACAGATCGACCTCGTCCAGAAATACGTCGGCGGTTTCAGCGGCAAACCCCCGCTCTCCGTGCTCGGCGGTCAACGCTGGAAAAACCAGAAGGACCGCACCGCCGAAAGCGTGAAGGACCTCGCGGCCGAGATGCTCCGGGTTCGCGCTGCACGCGAGCACATGCCCGGCGTGTCGTACCCCGCCGATACCGCGTGGCAGCAGGAGTTCGAGGCCGAGTTCCCCTACACCGAAACCGAAGACCAGCTCGCCGCCCTCGGGGAAATCAAGAAGGACATGACCGGCCCCCGCCCGATGGACCGCCTCATCTGCGGCGACGTCGGGTTCGGCAAGACCGAGCTCGCGATCCGCGCGGCATTCAAGGCCGTCGAGTTCGGCAAGCAGGTCGCCGTGCTGGTGCCGACAACGGTGCTCGCCGATCAGCACGAACGCACGTTCCGCTCCCGCTTCGCGGGCTACCCGTTCAAGGTCGAGAGCCTCTCCCGCTTCAAGAGCACACGCGAAGCCAACGAGATCCTGAACGCGGTGCGCCGCGGTCAGGTGGACATCCTCATCGGCACGCACCGGCTGCTGAGCAACGACGTCAAGTTCGCGGACCTGGGCCTGGTGATCGTGGACGAGGAGCAGCGGTTCGGCGTCGAGCACAAGGAATCGCTGCTGCGCCTGCGGCTCACGGTCGACGTGCTCACGCTCTCGGCAACGCCCATCCCGCGCACGCTGCACATGTCGATGCTTGGGCTCCGCGATATCTCCAGCCTCACGACCGCGCCGGTGGATCGCCGCGCGATCGTGACGGAAGTGATCCCCTACAACGAGCGGCGGCTCGCGCAGGCGATCTCCCGCGAGCTCGCACGCGACGGCCAGATCTTCTTCGTGCACAACCGCGTGCTCGACATCAAGTCCGTCGCCGACGACGTGCGCAGGCTCGCGCCGGGCGCAAGGATCGTCGTCGGCCACGGGCAGATGGAATCCCACGAGCTCGAAGAGGTGATCCTGAAGTTCGTGCGGGGCGAGGCCGACATCCTCGTCTCCACCACCATCATCGAGTCGGGCATCGACATCCCCAGCGCGAACACGATGATCATCAAGGACGCCGACCGCTTCGGCCTCGCCGAACTCCACCAGCTCCGCGGGCGCGTGGGTCGCGGCAAGCACCGCGCGTACTGCTACATGCTCCTGCCCCTGGACCGCACAGTGAAAGAGATCGCCCAGAAACGACTCAAGGCCATCGAGCAGTACTCGATGCTCGGCGCCGGCTTCAAGATCGCCATGCGCGACCTCGAAATCCGCGGCGCGGGCAACATCCTCGGCGCAGAGCAGTCGGGCCACATCGCGGCCGTCGGTTACGAGATGTACTGCCGACTCCTCGAAGAGTCCGTGCGCGAGCTCAAGAGCGAACCAAAGGTGCAGGCCTCCAGCGCCACCAGCATCGAGATCGGCCTCTCCGCCAGCATCCCCCGCGCCTACATCCCCAGCGAGCAGCGCAGGCTGGAGGCCTACCGCCGCCTCGCCGCGGCAGGCACACTCGAGCAACTCAAGACCGTCCGCGCCGACCTGACAGCGGCCTACGGCGACCCGCCCCGCGCCAGCTACCGCCTCTTCGACCTCTGCGAACTGCGCATCATGACCATGGGGCTGGGCGTCAAGACCATCACCGTCCGCGAGAAAGACGTGGTGTTCCTCACCGAAAACCCCGCTCCAGTAGTCGCCAAGCTCTCCAACGTACCCGCCGGCTCACAAACGGCCAAAGAAGCAACAGTGCGCTCGCTCCCCCCCAAAGAACCCGGCCACCCCCACGAGGTCTACTTCAGGCCGCCAGAGAACTACATGGACCCGGAAACCCTCCTGCGCGTACTCAGAAAAAGACTCGGCTAGCAGCGTGGCAGCGGCTTTCCAGCCGCTGGGTCTCCATGAGCGGTCCCCGCTCATGCGAGGGCACATCGCACGCTCGCGACACAACGACTGCGTCGGTGCGGTCACATGAATGCCGCGGCAAGTTCACCGACGCTTCTTCTCAGCCCGCTTGAGCGCCCGGTCAATCTTGTCGATCGTGGGCACACTCGCGGAGTGCTTGCCGGTCTCGATGCGGCAGAGGGTCTCCACCCGGATGCCCGAGGCCGCGGCGAGTTCCTTTTGCGACATGCCGGCCTCGATACGGCCACGAATGATCTTCCTGGCCAGGGATGCCCGGCCGAACGCGACCGCGGGCATGTTCCCGTCCTTGTCGGGTTTGGGCAGGGTGGGGAGGTTCGCCAACCCGCGGAGGCGGTCGTACTCCTCGCGAAGAACCACCACGTACTCACGGCCGTCGAGCTTGAGCGTTGCTTTGTCCATCGATGAGTTCCTCAGTCGTAGAACCGATCACGTTTGCCGATCTTGACCACCGTCACCACGGTTGCCGAACCCTTGCCCGAAACGATGAACTGCACCCTGTAGTCGCCGGTCCGGATTCGGAACTGCCCGGCGAGATCGCCGCGAAGCGGCTTCGCCCCGCTCACGCCGGGCCACGCGACCAGACGCGACAACACGCCGTTCACCCGCGCGTGAATCCCGAGTGGCAACGCCTCGAGTTGCTCTTGGGCCGCGGGGGTGATGAGGACACGCGCCATGATGGATTTTAACAGAGCATCGGGATCGTGTCAATGCACGAGAAAGCAATTGACAAGGCAGGCGAGTACGCGTCGTGGGGCGCTCGGCGTCGACCGGCTCGCTGATGACGAAGGAAGCCACGGGGCGATCCCCCCAAAGAACCCTGCCACCCCCACGAGGTCTACTTCAGGCCGCCAGAAAACGACATGGACCCGGAGACACTGTTGCGGGTGTTGAGGAAGAGACTCGGGTAGCAGCTTTGACCTTCAAGCCGCAGGGTGGCAGCGGCATTCCTGCCGCTGTCCGTGTTGATCACGCCGCCCACAGCACTCCCTCAGGTGCCACTGAAACCGCTTCGGTTTCAGTGCGAACACCCTCCCCAACCACCCACACCCTTGTCCACTCCAAAACCGAGCACCAAAGGTGCGGACCTACGCCAGCCCCAGGGCGCGAGCCAAGGGAAACGACGCCGTTCTAACGGCACTCTTACGTTTACGAGCCCCGGGCCTCTCTTCCGGCCCCGATCGGGGCCGAGGAATGTCGCTACGGGTGGAGCGCAGCCCGCGTCCTCGCGGGCGCAACGCAACCCGTAGAAGAAGTGCGGATTGTCCTTCCTGCCCCGAAAGGGGCAGAGGACTCCCCGCTCCAACCTCAAGCCTGCCGCCCCTCTTCCTCTTCCCATTGCCCATTCCCTATTGCCCCACGAGACATCTTTGTGCGCGCCGAAAACAATCTTCACCACCCCACCCCCCTCCAAAACCCCACAAAACCCAGCCTCTTCTCCCCATTTTCGCTTCTCGTTTCTCGCCTTCCGTGTTCCGACGAGACGCCAGCGCGCGCACAGAAGCGTCCGCGGGGGGGTAATGGTGTATGGACAACTTTTTTCAGCCCGCACCAATCAACTCCGGTCCCGGCCATCTGGACCGCCTCCTCGCCACCTGGTTCGAGTCCAACATCTCTCTCGCCCAGGTCGCCCAGCACCTCTGCATCACGTTCACATCGCTGCTTGAGTACGTCGGCCGCCCCGAAGTCCGCCAGGCGATTCAACAAGCCCGCCAGCTCATGCACGAGCGTTACTCCGACACCGGCCTCGAACTCCTCCACGAAGCCGCCCAAGACTTCAAAGCCCTCAAAGGCCTCCCCGAAAACCCCACTCCCGCCGACAAAGACCGCCAACGCGCCACCCTCAACGGCATGCGCCAAGTAGCCGCCCTCCTCGCCGGCCTCACCCCCCGCCGCGCGACCTGACCCCGCGCACCGCGCACCAACACCCCCAACGACAACTCCACCCCGCACCACGCCACGCCCTCCGAGTCCACAACGCACGACCGTGCACTCGACCACTCCGCCACTTCACCACTTCCCCAAACTCTCCGCCCCCTCTCCGCCCTCTTTGAAATCGTCGACGACCCGGAGAACCCCGACGACCCCACGCCCCCGAACCGTCCCAAGGGCAACCGCGCGAAACAAACCACCTCCGACCCCTCCACCCCCGCGCCCAAGAGAACCTACCCGCCAGTCGAAATCATCAACTACCTCGCCAGCTCCGCTCCCGAACCCGCGCCGGTCCCCGAACCCACCGCGCCCGACCGTTCACTTTGCCACTCAACCACTTCGCCACTTCTTACCGACCACTCGACCACTTCGCCACTTCTTCCCTCCCCCCGCGCCCGCTCCCCATCCCAAGCACTCGCCGCCTAACCCGCCCACCCATCAGAAAACACACGAAGCCACCATCATTTGCACCTTTGCAAATTTGAGCTTTGCTGCTTTCCCCTCCCCCCGCCCCTTCTGCCGATAGGATTTCACGCTCTTCTCAAGGAGGTCGAATGGTCCGGTCCATCGTCTTCGCCGTGCTTGGATTGATCGTCTTCCTCGGGGCCTTCGCCGGGACCGCTGTGCTTCTCTTCGGTGCCTACGAGCAGTCCTCGACCGTGCGATTCACGCAGGTCGAGGCCGTCGTCAACTCCTCGGAAGTCACCTCCCATCGCAGCTCCAAAGGCCGCACAACCTACAGATGGGCCGTCCGCTACACCTTCCACATCAACGGCCAGCAGTACTCCTCAAGCCGAAAGGCCTTCGGCACGTCGGACAACACCGGGCACGGCTCCGCGCACGCCGACGCCAGCTCCTACCCCGCGGGCTCCCTCGTCAAGGCCTACTACGACCCCGCCGACCCCAGCCGCGCTGTCCTCCGTCGTGGCGCTGGCTGGCATGACTTTCTCCCCGCGGGGTTCGTCGGTGGCATCATCCCCCTCGGCGCGTGGCTCATCGCGCACGGCGTCCGCGCCGCACGCGAATCCGGCCGCCCCCTCATCGCCGCCGGACTCCCCATCCTCGACTTCGGCGACCGCGTCTGCGTCTCCCTCTCCTCCGCCAGCCCCTTCGCCAGCGGCTTCCTCGCCGCCGCCGCCGCCATGATCGGTGGCACCATCGCCAACGGCGAAGTCACCGGCAAACTCCCCGACATGGTGCTCATCGGTCAGGGAATGGTCATCGTGCTCTCCGTCGGGCTCGGCGTCGCCGCCGGCACGTGGGCCTCCTCCCTCCGCCTCCGTCCCGCCGTGCTCATGTCCTTCGACCGCCGCGCCGGCGTCATCACCCTCCCCAAGGGCGAGGGTCGTCGCCAACCCCTCACCCTCCGCTGCGCCGAAGTCGAAGACTTCGACACCGAGTCCTATGAAATGAAGACAAGCAAGGGGGCAAAGTACATGATGTACCGCGTCGTCGCCGCCGCCATCGGCGACACCGGCCTGACCGTCCGGCACAAGATCAAAGCCTTCAACAACGAGGCCCAGGCCGAGTCCCTCGCCCAGTGGTCCCGCGAGCGGCTCCTCGAAGCCGCGGCAGCGGGGATGTGACCAAACAAAGCACGAATAGCGGGCGAGGCGGGCTTGCCTAAGGGGAGGAGCACGCCTTTACTACTGGTCCCCCGCCGGAGTGTCTGGTGGGGATGTTCCCGGATTGACCCCCCGAAGTCTCGGCCCAGGGTCGCAATCGACCGCCTTTGGCGGTCACCCGAAGCGCTCAAGCGCTCGGAGACGGAGGTTTGCTATGGCGCGTTACACAGGTCCCAAGCTCAAGTTGTCTCGTCGCGTCGGTGTGCCCATCGTGGACACCCCCAAGCACACGAGCAAGCGTCAGCTCACGTTCCCCGGCATGCACGGCTATCGCGGCCGCCGCCTTCGTGACTACGGCGTCCGTCTGAACGAGAAGCAGAAGCTCAAGTTCCACTACGGCGTCCTCGAGAAGCAGTTCCGCCGCTACATCGACATGGCCGGCCGTCGCCCGGGCAACACCGGTGACGCCCTCATGCAGCTCCTCGAGCGCCGCCTCGACAACGTCGTCCGTCGCGCTGGCCTCGCCCGCACCGTGTGGGGCGCTCGCCAGATGGTCGCCCACGGCAACGTCATCGTCAACGGCCGCAAGACCGACCGCCCCTCCTACCAGGTCATGGTCGGCGACGTCATCACCCTCAAGGCCAAGGGCCAGAAGATCGCCAAGGACGCGATGGAGAGCATGGCCGGCTACGAAGTCCCGGGCTGGGTTGACCTCAACCCCGGCGAGATGACCCTCCGCATCGTCGCCCTCCCCACCACGGACCAGATTCCGTTCGACGTGAACACCAACCTGATCATCGAATTCTACCGCTAACGCGGCGTGATGCCGCGGGCCCGCCCGGGCTTGCGACATCCCTCAGACCATACCGGCCGACCGGGCGACCCCGGTCGGCCGTCTTTGCATAGAGCCCGAACGTTCCGCACCAGTGGGTGAGCATCCGCCATGTTGAAAATCCTCCGTAAGCACAACAAGTGGTTCATGGTTGTCTTCGGCACCCTGCTGATGTTCACCTTCCTCATCGACCAGGGCGCCAGCGGCGCGGCCGATATGGGCAAGCGGGTCATCGCCGAAACACGCGACGGCAAGATCCGGGCCCGAGACCTTCAGCACGCCGAGTGGGAACTGGGCATGCTCAACCAGATCGCCCCGGTCCTCGTCCGGTTTGAGTACCAGGTCGAGGGCGGCATGCACTGGCTGCTCCTCACCCGCCAGGCCGAACGAATGGGCCTCGTCGGCGACGAGCAGGACGGCGACTCCTGGATCCCCGAGCTCATGCAGAGCGAGCTCTACAACCGCGAGATGTACAGGTACATCCAGCAAGGTATCCCCGCCTCCTTCGCCCGCCAGTTCATCGACCAACAGGCCCAGAAGATCCTGGCCGACGCCCAGCAGGCCACCGATAGCCTCCGGACCGAAAAGGCTCGAGTCGCGGGCGAGTTCCACCTCACCGAACCCGAGTTCGGCAAGACCCTCGCCAAGCTCCGCGGCGTCAGTCGGCTGTCACGCCTCTACTCCGGCGCGGCAGTCCCCTCCGATCGTCGTGCCATCTCGCAGTTCCGCCGCGAGGGCGACGCGATTCTCGTCAGCGGCGTCACGATCCCCGCGGCCGCCATCGCCGAGACAATGCCCGAGCCCGATCCGGCCCTCATCCAAGCCCACTACGAAACCTACCGGACCTCAAAGCCCGGCACCGGTGATCTGGGATTCGGCTACGTGCAGGAGCCCCGCCTCAAGCTCGAGTGGATCCGCCTCTCCCGTGCGGACATCTCCGCACAGATCAAGCTCGATCCCATCGATGTGCACAAGCACTGGCAGTTGAACCGCGGCCGCTACCCCGGCGAGTTTGATGCCGAGGAAGCCGCCGTCGAGAAGGAACTGCGGGACGGCAAGATCGAGGCCGTGATGAACACCGCGGGCCGCCTGATGAAGGACCGCGTCCGGGCCTCGCTGACCCGCCTGCCCGTCGATGGCCCCTACCGCAAGCTCCCCGCAACCTGGGCGCAGGACGGTCCCAAGCTCGACGCCCTGGCACAGGAAATGGTCGACGCGGTGAAGTCGGGCGTGAACGTCACGCTCGCCAAGCCCGCCGTCGAGCGTCCGATCGGTGACTGGGTCGACCTTTCCAAGGCAGGCTCGCTCACCGGGATCGGTGAAACCTACTTCCGCGCGGGACAGTCGGGTATGCGCTTCGCCGATCTCGTCGCGATGTGCAAGGAAATCGCCCCGCAGACCACCCTCGACCTCCAGGCCGGCGTCCCCTTCACCACCGTCGTCATGGAAAACGCCGCCGGCGACCACTTCTACTTCACGGTCAACGAGGTCAAGCCCGAGGGCCCCCCCGAATCGCTCGACATCGTCCGCACCCAGGTCGTCGCGGATCTCAAGAAGCTCGCGGCCTTCGACAAGCTCAAGGCCGACCTCGAGACGCACCGCATGCTCGCCGCCAGCGCCGATCTCAAGACCCTCGCCTCGACCTTCAAGAAGCCCGGCGGCACCCCCGAAGCTCCTCAGCCCCTCGACGTCTTTGACGGCGAACGCGTCACCCGCGCCGCCGTTCAGCGTCCCGAGCTCAACACCGAAGAACTCCGCGCGGCGGTGCTCGACGCGATGGCCAAGCTCGGCGAACTGGTCGTGATCTCCCCCGAGAATCAGGCCGCCCGCACCGTGGCGGTCGCGCTGCCCAAGTCCTTCTCGACCGCGGTGCTGCAGATCACCGGTCAGGATCCGCTGGTCGTCGAAGACCTCCGGACCGTGAACCCCTTCGTCGCGGACTCGCTCGCTTCCGCCGAACTCCGGGACGTCTTCCAGACCAAGGGATTGACCAGTGCCCTCTCCTACCAGGTGATGTCCGAGGCCGCCGGCCTGAAGGAAGATGGCGAAGCCCCCAAGAAGCCCGCCGGCGACGGCAAGACCGAGTAATCCTCCCCCCTCGGGTTTCGGAACGCCAGGCCGGTTGTCAACGTAACATGTGGCGTGAGAACGCCGACCCCAAACTGCGGGAAGCTCGCGGCGGAAGTCCGCCGACGGGCGTTCATGGCCGACATGCTCAGGGCCTCCGGCCGCGCACTGGCCGCCGGTGCTGCGGTATTCCTCGCCGGGGTCGTGGGATTCAAGCTGTTCGGTGGCCGGTGGGGCTTCGAACCCCGCTGGGTCCCCCTCGCCATCGGCCTCACCGGCGCAGCACTCGCGGGCGCGGCGATCATCGCGGCAACACGCCGCTGGACGCTCGTGCAATCAGCACTCGAAGCGGACCGCGTACTCGGCACGGACGACGCAGTCGCCACCGCCATGACGATCGACGGGCGAGCGGACGCGGTCGTCGCGGGCGTTGTGCGGGCTCGGGGTGAAGCGGTCGCCGCCGGCGCAGACCCCACCCGCGTGGTGGCGATCCAGGCCCCGCGATCGCTGTGGACGGCGGCCGCCCTCGCGTGCGTGGGCGCGGCGGCGGTGGTCTGGATGCCCGAGATGAAATGGGCCAACCGCGGGACCACCCCGATCGAGCAGGTCGCCACCGGCGACGCCCTCCAGCAGATCCGCGAAGCCGCCGAGCTCGTCGAGCCCAAAGGTCCCGAACCCACCGAGAACGGCGAGGTTGCCGAAGAGCTGCGTGCAATCGAGGAAGAACTCGCGAATGCAGGAGGCGACGAACGCACGGCACTCACAAAGGCCGCGGAGCGGGTTCAGCAGGCAGCCGAGAAAGCCGAGCAACGCGCGGACGAGGCCAGCCGTCGCGAGGACGAACTTCGGCGCGCGATGAACGCCGCCAACAGACAGAACGAGTCGCCCAAGTCCGAACTCGCCAGGTCGCTCCGCGAGGTCGACTTCGCAAGAGCGGCAGAGCAGGCGGCCGAACTCGCGGCACGAGCGGACGAGCTGAGCGCCGACGAACGCCAGGAACTCGCCGAGGAGTTAGACCAGATCGCAGAGGCGATGGAGGACGCAGCCGAGCAGGAGTCGAAGTCCCCGCCGCCAGAGCAGCCCGAAGCCGGACCAAGTGAAGGGGAGCAGACCGAGGCACAAGACCAAGAACCCGCGAGCGATCAACAGAAGCCACCAACCCCGACCGAAGCAGAGCAACTCCGCTCAACCCTGCGCGACGCCGCCCAAGACCTCCGCAACCGCGATCAACCCCAGACCGAGAAGCCCGAAGGCTCGCAGAGCCAGCCGCAACAAGGCGAGAAGCGCGAAGGTACGCAGAGTCAGCAGCAGCAAGGCGAGAAGCGAGAAGGCTCTCAGAATCAGCAGCAACAGGGCGAGAAGCGTGAGGGCACGCAGAGTCAGCAGCAGCAGCAGGGCGAGAAGCGCGAGGGGTCGCAGAGTCAGCAGCAGCAGGGCGAGAAGCGCGAGGGTTCACAGAGCCAGCAGCAGCAGGGCGAGAAGCGCGAGGGGTCGCAGAGCCAGCAGCAACAGGGCGAGAAGCGCGAAGGTGCGCAGACCCAGCAGCAACAGGGCGAGAAGCGGGAGGGTACGCAGAGTCAGCAGCAGCAACAGGGCGAGAAGCGCGAAGGTACGCAGAGTCAGCCCCAGCAGGGCGAGAAGCGAGAGGGTTCGCAGAGCCAGCCGCAGCAAGGCGAGAAGCGCGAAGGTACGGAGAGCCAGCAGCAGCAGGGCGAGAAGCGCGAAGGTACGCAGAGTCAGCAGCAGCAAGGCGAGAAGCGAGAGGGGTCGCAGAGCCAGCAGCAACAGGGCGAGAAGCGCGAGGGGTCGCAGAGCCAGCAGCAGCAGGGCGAGAAGCGCGAAGGTACGCAGAGTCAGCAGCAACAGGGCGAGAAGCGCGAGGGGTCGCAGAGTCAGCAGCAACAGGGCGAGAAGCGCGAAGGTACGCAGAGTCAGCAGCAGCAGGGCGAGAAGCGCGAAGGGGCGCAGAGCCAGCAGCAGCAGGGCGAGAAGCGCGAAGGTACGCAGAGTCAGCAGCAGCAAGGCGAGAAGCGAGAAGGCTCTCAGAATCAGCAGCAACAGGGCGAGAAGCGCGAAGGTACGCAGAGCCAGCAGCAGCAGGGCGAGAAACGCGAAGGTTCACAGAGCCAGCAGCAGCAAGGCGAGAAGCGCGGACGTTCACAGAGCCAGCAGCAGCAAGGCGAGAAGCGCGAGGGTTCGCAGGATCAGCAGGGGCCGCAGTCCGTGCCGGAGCTTCCAAAGGACGCCGATGGCATGCAGCGACTCGCGGAGAAGCTCCGTGAAGCCGCGAAGAACCAGTCGGATCGGGCGATGTCGCAGCAGCGGGCGGAGGAGCTGCGGCGGAAGGCGGAGGAGATGCTTCGCACGGCTTCTCCCGAGCAGCGTCGGCAGTTGGAGGAACTCGCGAGGCGGATGGGGCCGAGTGGGCGCGAGGGCGGGCCGAGCGAGGGGCCAGGTCTCGAAGGGCGGTCTGGTCCGAGGCTCGCGGAGACTCCACCTCCGAGGGAACGGGCGACGGAGATCGTCGATGCGAGACCGAGCCGGATCGAGCCCGGCGTGCGCAAGCGGACCATCTCCGAGATGGAGGGGAGCGGAGAGCCGGGAGAGTCCGGTGGCGGGGCGACAGGGCTGAGCGACGGGGTTCGCGACGCGGTGAAGAGCGCGGAGCGGGCGATCGAGCAGCACAACGTGCCCCGTGATCGACGCGATCTGGTGCGGCGCGTGTTCCAGCGATACGTCGAGCGATCGACGAAGCCGCCGACGGGCGAGAAGCAGTAGCCGTATGAACCTTCGACTGGAGCAGCCGTGGTGGTTGTTGCTCGCCTTGCTGGCCGTGCCGGTTGCGGTCACGGGGTGGGTGCTGTTTCAGTCGATGAGCGGCGTGCGGCGGGTTGTCGCCATCGTGGTCCGCGTCGCGCTCATCGTGGCGATCGCGGTGCTGCTCGCGGGGATCGCGTCGACCCGTGAGACGCGGAAGCTCGCGGTCGTGGCGGTGATGGACGAGTCGGACTCGGTGGTCGCGATGGCCACGCCTCAGCGGTTCAGCATGGCCGATGGCATGATGCGCGAGGTGCCCGCGGCGGGGTTCGCGCGGGCGTTTCTCGACGAGGCCACACGCAGCCGCGGCGGGGAGGATCTGCTGGGGGCGGTTGCTGCGGGGGAGCGTGCGTCGGTGGTGATGCTCCCTTCCTCGAGCGCGACGGGGTTGGGTCCCACGGGGTCGAGGGCGGGCGGGGGGACGGATCTCGCGGGGGCGCTGCGACTCGCGGCGGCGGTGGTGCCTTCGGACGCGACGGGTCGGATCGTCGTGTTCTCCGATGGCGTTCAGACGGTGGGGGACGTGCTCGCGGCGGCGGATGAGCTGACATCGAGCGGGCTGCGTGTGCCGGTGGACGTGGTGCCGATTCGGTACGACGTGAAGCGTGAGGTGATGGTGACGGCGCTGGATGCTCCGCCGCGAGCGGCGATGGGGAGCACGGTGACGCTGCGGGTGACGCTGGTGTCGACGGGTGAGAGTTCGGGCGTGCTTCGTGTTGAGGACGAGGGTGTGCCGCTGGAGATCGGAGAGAACGGCGAGAAGGGGCGGAGAGTCTCGCTGCGCGAAGGCGAGAACGTCGAGCGGATCTCGCTGCGGCTCCCGGCGGGTCGGATTCATCGATTCGCGGCGTACTTTGAGCCGGACATCGATGCGGCGGGGAAGGCGAGCGGTGATACGCGGCCGGAGAACAACCGCGCCGAGGGGTTCACGCTTTCGCCCGGGAAGGGCGCGGTGCTGCTGGTGCGGGGCGAGGCGGAAGGCGATCGTGCGCACCCGCTCGAGGCGACCCTCGCGGCGCAGGACATCGCGGTGAAGCGTGTGATGACCGGCGGCATGCCGGAGAGTCTGCTGGAGTACGAAGCGTTCGATGTTGTAGTGCTCGACAACGTGCCCGCGGACGAGATGGACAGCCCGGCGCAGATGCTGCTGACGTCATTCGTGCAGGACATGGGCGGTGGCTTGGTCATGCTCGGCGGGAGGGCTTCGTTTGGTGCTGGTGGGTGGAAGGGTTCGAAGCTCGAGCCGATTCTCCCGGTAAAGCTGGATGTTCCCGACAAGGTGGTGACGCCGGAGACGGCGACGGTGTTCGTGCTCGACAACTCGGGGAGCATGGGGCATCGCGTTTCGGGGTCTTCGTTCACCCAGCAGCAGATCGCCAACGAGGCGGCGGCGCTGGCGGTGACGAGCCTGGGCGCCCGCGACATGATCGGCGTGGTGGTGTTCAACTCGGACGCGTACACGCTGGTGCCGATGGGGTCGAACCGTGACCCGCAGGGAGCCGCGGCGACGATCCGGTCGATCACCCCGGACGGCGGCACGAACGTGACGCCGGGGCTTGAGATCGCCCACGAGATGCTCCGCAAGAACACCGCGAAGGTGCGGCACATCGTCGTGATGACCGACGGCCAGTCGGTGAACTCCGAGGCGCTCCCGGGGATGGCCAAGCAGATCGCGGCGGAGGGCATTCGTATCACGACGATCGGAGTGGGTGATGGCGCCGATGCGAAGGTGCTGAACGCGATCGCGCGAGAGGGCGGCGGCAAGTACTACCAGGTCCGCGATCCCAACGTGCTGCCCCGCGTGTTCCTCAAGGCGGTGCGCGTTGAGCGGCAGCCGCTTGTGCGCGAGGTCGAGTTCCGTCCTGTTGTGAATCCCGTTGGGTCGCCGATGATCGCGGGGATCTCGCAGCCGCCGCCGCTGCTGGGGCTTTCTCTCGCGGGTGTGCGAACGGAGCCGACGGTCGTCAACGCGATGCTCTCGCCCGAGGGTGAACCGCTGCTGGCGCACTGGAACGCGGGCCTTGGGCAGGTGGTCGCGTTCACGTCCGACGCCGATCGATGGGCCGAGTACTGGAAGGCGTGGGATGGCTACTCCGTCATTTGGACGCAGATCATGCGGCTCGCCGCGCGTCCCGCGGCGTCGGAGGGGTTGGAGGCGGATGCACGCGTTGAGAACGGGGTGCTACGTCTGCGGATGGACGCGGCGGATGCGCAGGGCGGGACCCTGGATGGTTTGACCGTTCGGGCCACGATCGTTGGTGGTGGCGGCGAGCGACGCGAGGTTCGGCTCGCGCAGAGTGCGCCGGGGCGCTACGAGGCCGTTGTGACGGACCCGACGCTGGGCGCGAATGTGGCGGTGATTTCCGCCGAGGGGGCGGGCCGCGGCGGGCTGCGGCCGGTTGTGGTTGGGACCACAGCCCCGCGGGGTGCGGAGTATCGGTCGCTCTCGGACAATGCGTCGCTGCTTGAAGCGTTGGCGGCGCGGACGGGTGGGCGGGTGCTGGATCCGATGAACCCGCGCGCGGCGAAGCTGTACGACCGGTCGCAGATCAAGGCCCGCGAGGTTTCGATCCCGCTCGCGGAGGCGGTGCTGCCGTGGTTGCTCGCGCTGGTGCTGCTTGACATCACGGTGCGTCGCGTGGCGTGGGACCGGTGGCTGCCGGGGCGCCGGGAGATCGCTGCTGCGCCCGCGGCTGGTGCGGGGCTGGCGGCGGGGTTGGCGACGAAGCTGGAGCAGGGCGCGGCGGCGGGGATGGAGCCCGCGATTGCGCTGGGCGAGGCGGATGCGCGAGCGCTCGCGAAGAAGGCGCGGGACGAGCGGATGGCGAGGAAGTTGGCCGGGATGCGGAAGGATCCGGGGGAAGCGCCGCGTCCGGCGCCGATCACCGAGAAGCTGGCGGCGCCGAGCGAGCCCTCGGAGGGCGGGTTGATGGCTGCGAAGCGGAGGGCGAAGGAGCGCTTCGACGAGTGACGGGGATCAGATCAGCTCGCCGTGGAGCGAGAGCTTTTCCGCGGCGACGATGCGGACCTTGACGATGGAGCCGACGAGGGATTCCGCGGTTGCGCCGGGGGCTTCGAAGAAGACGATGAGGTCGCCGTCGGTGCGGGCCGAGAACTGAACGGCCTGGTCTTCCGAGGTCGCGAAGGTCGCGGCGAGTTCCTGTCTTGCGAGCGAACGGCCGCCGATGGTGATGGCGACCGAGCCGGCGCTCTTGAGCTGGCTCTTGGTGAGACCGGTCTTCTTGAGCGACTTGCGGCTGATGCCTTCGACCATGACGTCGTACTCGCGCCCGATCTGTTCGGCGCTGAGGCGGTCGGAGACGTCGTTCTGGAGGGCGAGGAGTTCGTTGTTGCGGCGGCGCTTGACGTCCTCGGGCACGTCGTCGGGGAGTTTGTCGAACGCGACGGTGCCGGGGCGGGGCGAGTACTTGAAGATGAAGGCGTTCTTGTACTGGGCCTTGACGAGCAGGCGTTTGGTGGCCTCGAAGTCTTCGTCGGTTTCGCCGGGGAAGCCGACGATGAAGTCGCCGCTGAGCGTGAGGGGGCGGTTGATCTCGGGCTGATCGAGGAAGGAGCGGGCGCGATCGAGGAACTCGAGGTATTCCTCGACGGTGTAGCCTCGGTTCATCGTCTGCAGCATGCGGTTGCTGCCGGACTGGGCGGGAACGTGCAGGTAGCGGCAGATGCGGGGATGGTCTCGGATGACCTCGAGCACGTCGTCGCCGAAGTCGCGTGGGTAGCTGGTGACGAACCGGAGTCGCTGGATCTCCGGGACTTCATCATGGATGCGGCGGAGCAGTTCGGCGAAGGTGGTGACCTGGTTGCCGGCGAAGGGGTCGCGCCGATGGCCGCCGGTGTACGCGCGGCCTTTCTGTGGCTGGAGGACGCCGTTGACCGTGACCGCCGCGCCGTGTTCGAAGCGGTAGTGGTTGACCGTCTGGCCGAGGAGGGTGATCTCGATGACGCCGGTGTCGGCGAGCTTGCGGCATTCGTCGATGATGTGCTCGGGCGGCCGGTGGATCTCGGCGCCGCGCGTGAAGGGCACGACGCAGTAGGTGCAGAACTTGTTGCACCCGCGGGTGATCCTGACGTACGCGGTTCGGCGGCGCGGGGAGTCCTCGTCGATTGGAGAGACGGAGCGCGAGAGGTCGAGCATCTCGAGCGTGTCTTCCGCGGCGGCGAGGGTCGAGCTGCGGCGGCTGCTGCCGCCCTGCAGCGCGATTTGCTTGGCGGAGACGAGTTCGTCGGAGAGGGTCATGGAGTCGCGGGTGCGGACCGCGTTGTCGAGGAGGCCGGGGAGCTTGTCGAGTTCGCCGGGCCCGCACATGACGTCGACGACGGGCATGCGCTTCACGAGGTCGGTGCCGTCGCGCTCGGCCATGCACCCCAGGACACCCACGACGAGTTGGGGTTGTTCGAGCTTGCGCTCGGCGAGTTCGCCGAGGCGGCTCCAGACCTTTTGTTCGGCGTGCTCGCGGACGGAGCAGGTGTTGTAGAGCACCACGTCGGCTCCATCGGCGGAGTTGACGAAGCGATACCCGAGTGCGCGGAGCTGGCCGGCGACGAGTTCGGAGTCGAGCTCGTTCATCTGGCAGCCGAAGGTTTCGAGGTAGACGGTCTTTTGTGGCATGGGGGGCGAATGATAGGCCGTTTCGTAAGTGCTTCGAAACGGTGGACTTGCGATCGTGGGTTCGATCCCGCGAGGCGGAGGCTGGGTGGCGGGTCGGGGAGCGACCGAGAAAAACAACCCGAAACCGCGTTTCCGCGTGGCGGGATTGCGGGGCGGATTTCGAACTGACTCGGCACGACCGCCCGTGCGAGTCACACAAGAGACAAGACTCACCAACCTATCGCCATCGGCTGAGAGAGTCGTGGCGCGCCGCCGGCGTGTTGCCGGGGCGAGGGGCCGTTCCCGGCTGCTGCCGGGGCGAGGTGTCGTGCGCGCTGGCGTAATGCCATCGCATCAACAGGAGAGAAGCACATGTCGCAGAGCCCGTTCGTCCGTGTCACTTGCCTGCTCGCCATCGCAGCCATCGCGGGTTCCGCCGCGGCTCAGCTCTCCCCGAACCTCTCGGCCGAGCTCATCCGCAACCGGCGGGTTGAGCGCCCGAGCGGCACCTCGCAGATCCTCGATTCGACCCCGTGGAACTACTCGACGCGGACTGGCGGCGTGGCAGAGAGCCAGACTTCTTCGCACAACAACGGCAACGGGTTCTCTGCGGCTACGCAGGTCACCGCGTATGCCCCGGCGAACGTCCCGGGCCGTCCGAACGCGATGCAGTTCCTGCAGGCCTCGACCTCCAACATCCTGCACAACGACTTCGCCCTGAACCCCTCTGCCGCGGCGACGTTCTCCAGCAGGTCGCACCTGACGTTCAACTTGCGGAACATCTCGGTGGGCATCGACCCGTTGGGCAGCGCCTTTCAGCTGACCCAGCCGGTGCGGATGGTGTGGTCCTTCCGGTTGGAGATGGACACGCTCATCCAGCGCAACTTCAACTCGGGGTCCTTTGACGGTGTGCAGCAGGACTTGACGATCTCGTCCAGCTTCGGTTCTGACTCGCGTCAGGATGCGTACCACTACTTCCAGTTCGGGGGCCAGACGCCCCGCATCACCACGACCGGCAGCCTCGGCGCGGCCACGTTCAATCAGATGGGCCAGGTGTTCACCTTCTCCGTCGAGCAGACCTGGCGGCCCATCGATGGCACCAAGAATCTCAGCATCGACGTGGACCTGTCGTCGCTGGTGTCGGGCATCTATGACAATGCGAACTCTGCGGGCGGCGCTACAGAGTCGTTCGTGCAGGCTCGCCTGACGACCGACTTCTCGCTGTACGCGGCCAACGGATTCGGCCCGCGCGGCGGGGACCAGTTCGTCGAGCCGGGCTACATCGTGAGCGACGAGGACGGCCTCATCTCCGAGAACGGATTCAACTCGGATATCTATGTTCCGGCCCCGGGTGCCGCGGCACTGCTGGGCTTCGGTGGCTTGCTGGCCGCGCGTCGCCGCCGCTGATCGGGATCGGTTTGACCCACACAACACTGGCGTTTGCCAGCAGAACAGCAACGGGCGGGCGCTTTCGGGCGCCCGCCCGTCTTTGTGTATCGGGGATCTTCGGCGGAGGGAACGGTGGGGGGCCGCGGCGAGGCATCCCATCGTTTGCGGGGCAGGGGGACTGCGCGACGAAACGTCCGAATACGCCGCGGCCGTGGGGAGGGCTTGCGGGATCGCCGGGGGTGATCGGGGGCTAACGTTCCCCCGATGAGACGCGGCCTGAACCTAGCCACCAAGTGCCTTCTGCTCTTCGGCGGGGCGATTGTCCTGATCGTGCTGGTCGCGCTCACGGTGCCGTGGCTGCGGATGCAGTCCCTCGTCGACGCGGGGCAGCTCGAGCTCTCGCGGCAGATGGTCGAGACGTGGGAGCGGCTCGGGGAGCAGCAGGGGAGCGAGGCGGACTCGCGCGGGCCGGGCCGGCTCATCGTGCCGGGGTCGGGCATGGTGGTCGAGGAGCGTGCGGGGATTACCGCCAGGGAGATGTCCATCGCGCAGGCCAACGAGCTTGCCAGGACGAACCCGTCGGTTGCTGGCGCGCTCGCGGCGTTTCGGGCAGATGTCAAGATCGAAGACGTGCAGGACTCGCGTTGGCACGGCACGAGCCGCGAGTACCAGTACATCAAGGCGCAGCGGAGGTTTCGCGGCGGGTCGAGGGAGCTGGCGGGGATCATCATCCTGGATCGGACGTCGATCGAGGCGACGAGGCTGCTGCTCCTGAACGTGTCGTACCTGCTGATCGCCGGGTGCGCGGTGCTCGTGATGGCGCTGCTGGTGTTCTACATCATTACGCGCAAGCTGGTGCTGTCGCCGGTGCGAGCACTGGAGCAGGCGGCGGAGCGTGTGCGGCAGGGCAACCTGTTTCATCGGGCGGCGATCAGGACGGGGGACGAGTTTGAGCAGCTCGCGGAGACGTTGAACTCGATGCTGGGGGACCTCCAGGCGTCGCAGGAGCGGTTGCGGTCGATCAACTCGGCGATGGACCTCAAGATCGCGGAGGTATCGCGGAGCAACAGCGAGCTCTTCCAGGCCGCGAAGCTGAAGGGCGAGTTCCTCGCGAATGTGAGCCACGAGCTGCGGACGCCGCTGAACTCGATCATCGGGTTTGCGGAGTTGCTGAACGAGATCGCACGCGCGGACGCGATGAAGGCCGAGCCGCCGCCCGATGTCGCGAAGCGGCAGCGGTATCTGGACAACATCGTGACCGCGGGGCGTAACCTGCTTCAGATGATCAACTCGCTGCTGGAGATGGCGAAGATCGAGGCGGGGCGGATCGACCTCCTCGTGGAGCGGATGAGCCTGCGGGACACGTGCGAGGGGCTGCTGGGGCTCATCGATCCTCTGGCCCGCAAGCGGAGCATCGAGCTCAAGTTGGAGGTTGGCGAGGACCTTCCTCCCGTCGCGACCGACGTGAAGAAGTTCCAGCAGATCGTCTTCAACTTCCTGAGCAACGCGGTGAAGTTCACGGAGCCTCTGGAGCGCACGGGGCGGCAGCCGCAGATCATTCTGCGGGCCGAGCGGTTGCTGGGGAGTTCGCCGGGGATTCAGGATCGCGTGCGGGTGAGCGTGATTGACAATGGGCGAGGGATTGCCGCGGAAGATCAGGCCAAGATCTTCGACAAGTTCGTGCAGCTCGATGGCGGGCACACCCGCGAGCACTCGGGTACTGGGCTTGGGCTTGCGATCTGCAAAGAGCTTGCTGGAGTGCTGCACGCGGAGCTCCAGGTGGTGAGCGAGCTTGGTCGTGGCTCGATGTTCAGCGTGATTCTGCCGCTGTCGATCGAGGGCGCACCGGCGCGGGAGTCGGAGCTCGAAAGCAAGTTCCGCGGGGCGCTGAGTCGAGAGTGAAGAGGGATAGAGCCGTGATCGACGAGCGAGCGATCCTTGTGACATGCATGAGCCACCAGCAGCGCCGGTCGATGGAGGCGTGGGGGCTTCACGGGGTCGGCCATTGGTGGAGGGTGCGGCACAACGGGCTGCTGATCGCGGCCCAGACGGGCGCGGACGAGCGGGTGGTCCGGATGTTCTCGCTCTTCCACGATGCGTTCCGGGAGGACGATGGGTACGACGAGGCGCACGGTGTGCGTGCGGCGGACTGGCTGCTCGCGGTGAGATCGGGAGACGAATCCGTGCACGACCCGGCGTGCGTCGCGTCGCGCGTCGCGATTGGTTCGCTGGATGATGCCAGTTTCGCGAGGCTCGAGACCGCGTGTCGCCTGCACACGACGGCCAGGTTTCATGAGGACCCGACGGTGGCGACGTGCTTTGTGGCGGATCGCTTGGATCTGAGCCGAGTTGGGGTGATGCCGGATCGGCGGTATCTGCCGGTGGCGCCGAGCATCGTGAGCGATGAGGTCATCGCGGCGGCGGTGCGGAGATCCGGGCGCGAGTTGCACGCGGAGCTGGCGGTGGAGTTGGAGCGGAGCTGGGGTGTGCGGCCGGGGGTGTGAGGATTTAGGGCGCAGGGGCCGGGTGGGCGATCGGGAAAGAGGCGCCGGGGATCGGTGCGCCGCTGCGGTGTGCGTCGCGTGCCGCGGAGAAGTCTCGCCATCGGGGGCTGCCCGCGAGGACGCCGAGGAAATCGGCCTTGAACTCGGCCTTTCCGGGGGCGTCGTCGGGCCAGCAGGCGTCGAAGAAGCGCCAGCAGTCGGCCTCGCGACCGGAGTAGAGGTAGTCGAGCATGGGGGACCAGAGGTCGGCGTTGAGGGCCTTGGCGTCGGTGGTGGTGATCGTGCGGATGAACTCCGCGCGGGGGGCGAAGGAGGCGTCGTCGAGGGGTGGTTCGGCGGCGAGCATCTTGTCGATGGCGATTTCGAGGCGGTGGTCCTTGAGGCGGTACCAGACGTCGGGGAAGGGTGAGCCCGCGTGTGGAGCGCGCCAGTAGTCGAAGGACTGGTCGGGGATGTTGAGCAGGATCTCGCCGGAGGGCTGTATCGCGGCGGTCATGCCGTTGCCGGCATCGATGACCGCGACGATCCTCGGGGGCTGGGACATCTCGACGACGGTCACGGTGTAGCAGCAGTGTGCGCCGCCGGAGTACTGGGTGAGGAGGACTTCGAGGATGCCGTCGCCGTTAAAGTCGTCGCCCGCGCCGATCGTCGGGAGCTGCGTGCCTGTTGATGGGTCCCAGCGGGGCAGGCCGAGTTCGACGTGGTAGTCCGTGACCGCGATGGTGGGGCCGTCACCGCTCACCGTCGCGCGGCCTTCGCGTTCGTCGGGGTTGCGTCGCTTCATCGCGCGTGCGACCAACCCGTCGACTTTGACGGTTTGCGTCGTCGTCCACTTGGGCGGCAGCGCGTACCAGGCTCGACGCCCGTCGCGGATGACGACGTACGCGAGGAGTGGGATAAGCAGCACCACCGAGGCCGCGGCAAGGCCGACGCGGCGGCGTGTGCGGAGCAGGTCCTGTTCGGCGCGGGCCTCATGGCCGCACTCGGGGCAGCGCAGGCCGGTGACGCCGCGCATGTCGTACCAGCAGCGTGGGCAACGCCGCCGGCCGCGCGAGGTGTCGAAGAAGAGGGCGTACACGACGCCGATGAGGCCACACACCGCGAGAGCGGCGAGGGGGAGGTAGAGCCATAGAGGGAATGGTGCCGGGCCCATGGGAAGGGGGAGGGTACGCGAGGCGGGGGGCTACGCCAACTCCAGCGGGCCCGTGCTGTCGCCGAAGCTCTCCACGGGAGCGCCCATGCGGTCGAGCATCGAGAGGTAGAGGTTGCAGAGGGGCGTTTCCTTCGGGTACCGGATGCAGCGACCGGTCTCGATGGTGCCACCCGCTCGGCCGGCCATGAGGATCGGGAGGTCCTCGTGGTTGTGGCGGTTGCCGTCGCCGATGCCGCCGCCGAAGAGGATCATGCTGTTGTCGAGCAGTGTCCCTTCGCCCTCTGGGGTCTCGCTGAGGCGCTGGATGAACTTCGCGAACCGTTCGATCTGGAAGCGGTCGATCTTGCGGATCTGCTCGATCATTTCCTCGTTGTTCTGGTGGTGCGACAGGTGGTGGTGGCCTTCCTTCACACCGATTTCCGGGTAGCTGCGGTTGCTCCCGTCGTTGCCGAGCATGAACGTCGAGACGCGCGTCGAGTCGGTCTGGAACGCGATCAGCATCAGCTCGTACATCAGATCGATGTGGGCCGAGGCCTTGCGCGGGATGCCCGCGGGCGGCTCCATGTCGGGCTTGGGTACCTCATCCGTTTCGGCGCGGGCACGGTCGATCCGCTGCTCCACCTCGCGCACCGCGGTCTGGAACTGATCGAGCTTCCGACGGTCGCTCGAACCCAGCGCAGCCTCCAGACGCTTGGAATCCTCGCGCACGAAGTCCAGCACGCTCTTGCGCCGGGCCAGGCGCTCGGCTCGCGCGGCGGCCTGTGTCGCGTCGCCGAAGAGCCGCTCGAACGCCGCCGCGGGGTCGACGATCTTGGACATCGGCGTCGTTTCGTCGCGCCAGGAGATGTTGGAGACGTAGGCGCAGGCGTATCCCGAGTCGCAGTTGCCTGAGCTCGGCGCGCTCTCGCAGCCGAGTTCGAGCGAGGCGAGGCGGGTGGTCGCGCCCGCTTGCTTGGCGGCGAGTTGATCGACGCTCACGCCGATGCGGATGTCGTTGCCGGCGGTCTTTCTTGCCTGGTGGCCGGTGAGAAACGAGGCCGAGCTGCGGGCGTGATCGCCGGGGCCGTCGCCGTTGGCGCGGGCCTTGTCGAGCGTGAGCCCGGTGAGGACGTTGACGTGCTGCTTCACGCCGGCGAGGGGCGAGAGCGTTTGGGAGAGCTCGTACGCCGCGCCCTCGCCGGTGGGGGCCCACCAGTCGTAGTTCACGCCGTTTGGCATGAAGACACACGCCATGCGGAGCGGGGCGGGAGCCGCCGACATCGCTCGCGCGGCGCGGCCGACGCCGGCCATTGCTTCGAGCCAGGGCAACGCGAGCGTGACGCCCATGCCGCGGAGAACGGTGCGGCGTGCGAGTGGACTAGTCATGGTGGACCTCCCGGCCTCTGCAGGTTCGAAACGATTCGCTGAGCACCACGGCCTCGATGAGCGACCCGAAGCGATCGCCGTCGGCGCGGGTGCTGGCCGCGATTGCGCGCACGGCGGGGCGGTCGAAGGGCTCCATTCCACGGCCGAGCGCGTAGGTGAGCACCTTCGCGGCGAAGGCCTCGACGAACTGGTCGCTCTTGCCCATGAGCGTCTGCTTGAGCTCGATGGGGCCGTTGAAGGTTTCGCCGCCGGGCAGCGTGCCGAGCGCGTCGATCGGGTTGCCCTCGTCGTCCAGACGCCAGCGGCCGGTGGCGCCGAAGTTCTCGAGCGCGAAGCCGATCGGGTCCAGCCTGTTGTGGCAGACCGCGCAGGTCGGGTTGGCGACGTGGGCCGCGAGCTTCTCCCGCATCGACGGGTTGGGCGTGTCGAGCTTGGTCTGGTCGAGCGGCGGGATGTCCGCCGGCGGCGGCGGTGGGGGGGCCCCGAGGATCTGATCCAGCACGTACAGGCCCCGCTTCACCGGGCTCGTCCGTGTGGTGTTGCTCGTGACGGCGAGCACCGCGGCCATCGTGATCACCCCGCCGCGGGGCGAGTCCGGCGGCAGCGTCACGCGTTGGAACGATGGGCCGAAGTCGCCTTCGATCCCGTAGAGCGAGGCGAGGCGGTCGTTGACGAACACGGAGTCGCTGCGGATGAACTCGAGCACGCTCCGGTTGCTGCGCAGGATGTCCGCGAAGAAGAGCTGCGCCTCGCGGGCCATGGACGTCCGCAGCGGCCCGTCGAACTCCGGGAAGCGGGCCGTGTCCAGCGCCAGCGAATCCAGGGCCCGGAGCTGGAGCCACTGCCCCGCGAAGTTCTCGACGAACGCGGCGGACTTCGGGTCCGCGATCATGCGCCGCACCTGGGCGCGGAGTGTCTCGGGTGTCCGCAGTTCGCCGCGCGCCGCCAGGTCGAGCAGTTCGTCGTCGGGCGTGCTGCTCCAGAGGAAGTAGGAGAGGCGGCTCGCGAGTTCGTGATCGCCGAGCACGTACGTGTGCGCGGGGTCGTTCGGGCGGGGGTTCGCCACGGTGCGGAAGAGGAACTTCGGCGACGTGAGCGTGGCGATCATCGCACGGCGCACGGAGGCCTCGAACGACAGGCCCTCCGCGGTTCCTGCTTGGTAGAACGACGCGAGCGCGGCTTCTTCGGCCGGCTCGAGGGGCCGTCGGTACGCGCGGGCCGCGAATCGCGAGAGAATCGCCGCCGCGCGATCGGGATCGGAGGGGATGTCGCGGTGACGCGCGAAGATGGCACGCCACTGCGCCGGCCGCTCGGTGGTCGCCTCGTCGATCGGCCCGGCGATGGTGATCTCCTCGATCGCGAGGTTGCGATCGGCGACGTTGGGCTTGTAGAAGTCGTTGGTGAAGTGGGCCGCGAGCCGCAGGTCGCCCGCGCGCAGTTTCAGGCGGGTTTCGACGGTCTGCGGTTCGCCCCGCGTGCCTGAGATCCTGAACTCATCGCGCTCCTTGCCGTTGATGCGAAGGCTGATGCGAGCGTTCTCGTCTCCGGCGTGATCTTCCCACGCGGTGATCCGGATGATGTACTCGGCGGTCAGCGGGACCTGCAGGGTGCTTTCCACCGCCGCCACCGTGTGCATCACGAAGCCGCCGCCGGGCAGCCGCGCGCCCGGTCCCTTGCCCTCGAGCGTGCCCACCGGCCTCGGTGAATCCGAGATCTCGACGATCGGCCCCAGCCCGAGCTCCACCGCACGTTCCGCGGCGTCGAGGTACTGCTCGACCGCCAGCGGTGACACCGAGAGGACGTCCGCGATGTTGTCAAAGCCGTAGCCGGTATCGTCGGGCGGGAGGCGCTCGGCGATGTCGATGTTCGCCGGGTCGATCCCCAGCAAGTCCCGCATCGTGTTGCGGTACTCGGCCCGGTTGAGCCGGTGGATCGTGAACCAACCCGGATCCGGCTTCGCGTCGGGGGGAACGTAGTTCAGCGCGCCGTCGAGCCACTGTTGCAGGATGAGACGCTCGTGATCGCTCGGCTGAGGTTTGTCCTCCGGCGGCATCTGGCGTGTGACGATCATCTCCCTCGCCATCTCGAGATCGTCCACGATCCCGAGCGCATCCTTGATCGATCGCAAACCGTCCAGCCGCACGTCACCCTTTGACTTCTCGGCGTTGTGGCATGGGAGGCAATACGTTGCGAGCAGCGGCGCCACGTCCGAGGCCAGTCGCCGGTTGAGTTCATCGGCCAGAGCGTCGCCCTGCTGGGCTGAGGCGGGGAATGACATCGCCGCCGCGACAAGCGTGGCCCAACCCGCGGCGAGCACTCTCGAGCGACCGGCGTTCACGCGGGAAGTGTACGGCACGCGCGAGCTCCGGTGGCCTTTCTTAACATCCCGCGTCCCAGGCCGCGAAGAAGAAGATCACGTCGTCGCCGTCGGTGCCGCCGTCGCCGTTGATGTCCGCGTTGTTGCTGTCCCACTCGCCGAAGAAGGCGATCACGTCGTCGCCGTCCACGGTGTCGTCGTGGTTCCAGTTGGACGGGCATTCGCAGACGTCCGGGATCCCGTCGCCGTTCAGGTCGTTGGGCCCGGGTACACGGAACGACACGTTGTCGATGTCGTGGTTGTTCGTCAGCCCGCCGGTCCGGCCGCCGAAGCCGAATCGTCCCACGAACGGCGTGTAGGGAATCGGCAGTCGGTTGAACGCTGTTTCGATGACGCCCGCGGCGTTTGTGACCCGCACCGTGAGGTGCTCGCCGTCGAACACGACCGTCGCCCGGTGCCACTGGTTATCCTCGAGATCGAACGATGGCACGTACGTGCCCCGAGTGACACCATCGGTCATGATCTCGATCGTGTTCTCGCCCTCGCCGTCGTTGTCGTAGGTATCGAACTGGACCACGACCGTGCCGGGACCACTCGGGGCTTCGTTGCCCGATCCGGGGCCCTCTTCCGAGAACAGTGCGCTCTGCGTGTACCGGCTCGCGTCGAACACCGCGAAGGACATCCCGTCCGCTCCCGACCCGCCGCCGATGCGGAAATCAAAGCCGATGTCGAACGACTCCGTCGGATCCGCCGAGAGCGGCGCGTGCACCAGCGAACCCACCACGCCACCCGCCGTCGTGGTCAGCCGAACGAAACCGTTTGTCAGCTGCGCCACCCCGTTCACCTGCCACCCGTTCAAACCGCCGCCGAAGGTCTCCGTCGCCAGCGTCGTCGTGTCGCACTCGTCGGGCACCGTGTTGTTGTTGCAGTCCTGGCTGCGTCCCGCGGCGATATCGCACTCGTCCGGGATCGCGTTCAGGTTGCAATCCAGGCTCGTGCCCGCGGCGATGTCCGTCGCGTCCGGCACCGAGTTGCCGTTGCAGTCCGGCGGCGGCGGTGGCGCCTGGTACCGGGCCCGGAAGATGCTCGAGCCCCGCGCGGTCGGATCGGCGAACGAGTCCTCCTTGTAGAAGTCGCTGAAGTACAGCCCGTCCGGCCCCGCGGCGATCGCCACCGTCGTCGACTTCCCTCCGCCGTTGTAGTACGCGATCGCTCGGGGCTGCCCCACCAGCACGCCCGCTCCGTCGATCGTCCATTCCGTCACCGACTTGTAGTACGCGCTCCCCGGCCCGCTCGCCCACGTCGGCCCCGACTGCGTCACGTACGCCCGGCCGAAGTACGCCGCCGGGAACCCGCTTCCGCCGAAGGTCTCCGCCTGCACAAACGTGATGTTCACCGGTGCTGACGCGGGATCCCAGTTGTACAACGCGAAGTTCGTCATCGAGGCATCGCTGCCGTTCCACAGGTAGTTCCGCCCCGCGACCAGTTTCGCGAACCGGTCGACGCTCGGGCCGTTCTCGACGAAGTAGTGCGAGGAGTCGCTCGCGCGCCACGCGCCGCCGAAGGGATTCCGCACGCCCGACGCGTACACGTAGTCACGCGCCGTGATCCCATCCAGGATGTTGTAGAACGGATTTCCCGGCGCCGGCTGCCCGGTCCGCAGCAGCCGCAGGATCTTCCCGCGGTAGAACGAGAGATTCTGCGCCGAACCCGCGTCGAAGCCGTCCCCCATGTGAACGTACAGGAACCCGTCCGGCCCGATCGTGATGTTCGAGATCTGGTGGCTCTGCCCCTGAACCTCCGGCGCCATGTTCAGGATGATCGTCCGCGCGTTCGAGGTCCTCCCCCCGTTCGCGCTCGACAGCCGCACCACCCGCGGATTGCCCACCGAGTTGTTGTTGATGTCCGGCGCAAAGAGCACCGTCGCGAAGACATCGCCGTTGGTCGGATCAACCGTCAATCCGCCGACTCCCTGCTCGCCGGAGCCCGGGAACGCGCCCGAGGGGTCGTAGTTCAGGAGGTCCGTCGCGTAGTCGGCGACCGTGCCGTCGCGCTTTACAACCTTAATCGTTCCGTACAACTCCGCGACGTAGTAGATCGGCGCATCCGCGTCCGCGCTCGGGTTGGGGACGAACGCGATCCCAACCGGCATCTGGAACCCCGTCGCCACCCGCTCGATCTTGATGTCCGCCGCCGCCGTCCACGGCACCGACGCCCCACGCACCAGCTCCGCAAAGCTCGGCACCGTGTCCTCCGCGTGCGCGTGGTACGTGCTGCCGTTGGTCGAAATCCAGAACGACTCGCTCTCGCCCGGCATCAAGTCCACCGCCGGGAACACGATCTCCCGCGCCTGATCATCCTCGTCCGTGAAGTTCAGCTCAAACTCCGGCAGCGTCAGCCCCGCCGACCCCGCGGTCACCGTCGCCTTCGCCGCGCCGTGCTCGCCCAGTGACGGCGGGTTGCTCACCACGTTCCCCGTGCCCGAGCCCGTCACCTGCAGCAGCAACTGCCCCGTCGAGTCCCCCAACCTCACCGTCGCGGGCACCGCGCCACCCGGCAACGGTTCGCTCAACACCGGCGCCGGCAACGAGAGCACGTCCTGGATCTCCATCGGGAACACCGCCGACAACGTTCCCGTCACGAAGTCGCGCTCGCCCCACGCGCTCCACTCGGTCGCCGTCTGCCCGCTGCTGTCCCGGAATCTCACGCGCAGCCGGTAGTTCGTCTGCGGCGCCAGCTCATTCGCCCCCGCCAGCGGCCCCGAAAACACCCCGTCTCCAAGGTGCGTGTGCAACCGCTCCACTCCCGTGATGCACGCCGTCGTCCACACCACCTGCCCGTCGCTCGCCTGCACAATCTGCCAATCCGTGCACACGTGCGCATCACCCGGATTCGGGTCCGTAAACACGTCCGTCTCCATGTGGCAATCCGACGGATTCACCACCCGCCCCACCCGCGGCTCGGTCACCACCGGCGTTGCCGGCGGCTGGTTCTGCCCCAGTGCCATTCCGGCCATCCCGGCCAGTGCGCAAAGGCCAAGTACAGCAGTCTCACGAATCGTGTGCATGCGTTGCCCCGAATAGGAACCACCCGCGGGATCGAACCGTACCGCCAGACTACCAGTACCCCGCCCACAGAGCAACGAAGAAACTCCCCCAGCCCGAGAACCACGCTTCCTCTTCCGTTCGCCTCCCTAGGGTCACCCATGGATCGTCGCAGCTTTCTTGCCATCTGCGCCGCAGCCGCGATCTCCCCCTCTGCCCTCGGGCAGCCCCGGGTCGTCGCACGCCCACGCTTCGGACTCGTCGGCTTGGACCTCTCCGCTGCACTCCAATACCAAAGCGCAGGAGCGACCTATCGCGACGCCCTCGGTCCCGCCACGCCCTTCCGAATCGCCGCGCGATCCGGCCTCAACCTCGCGCGCCTCCGCGCCTGGCACTCTCCGGCCGACGGCTGGTGCGGCACGGAATCCACGATTCTGGCGGCGAGGCACGGCCGTGCCAACGGCCTCTCGATTCTCCTCGACCTCCACTACTCAGACACATGGGCCGACCCCGGGCACCAATCTCCGCCCGCCGCGTGGCAAGGACTCTCCCTCGCTGCGCTCGCCGATCGCGTCTACGCGTACACCCACGACCTCCTGCGCCGACTCGCCAGAGTCGGTTGCGCCCCAGAGTGGGTCCAGATCGGCAACGAAGTCACCGACGGCATGCTCTGGCCCACCGGACGCATCTCCGCCTCGGGCTGGAGCCCATTCGCGCAGCTCATCCAGGCCGGCATTTCCGCGTGCGCCGACGCCGCGCCGCACCCGAACCTCTGCAAGCCCATGATCCACATCGATCGGGGCGGCGACAACGGCGCGTGCCGCTGGTTCTTCGACAACCTGCTCGCGCGTGTCTCCGGTGTTCGCGGGATCGCTCTCTCGTACTACCCCTGGTGGCACGGCCCCCTCGCCGGCGTCTCTCAGAACCTCGCCGATCTCTCCGCACGCTACTCGCTTCCGCTCCTCATCGCGGAAACCGCCTACCCCTGGACCCTCAACTGGTCCGACAACACGCACAACCTCGTCGGCCTCCCCTCGCAGCTTCTCCCCGGGTACCCCGCCTCACCCGACGGCCAGGCTCGATTCCTCGAAGACCTCGCCGCGATCGTCCGCGATCTTCCCAACGGCCTGGGCGTCTGCGCGTGGGGCGGTGAACTCATCCCCAGCCCGTCCATCGGCAGCAGCTGCGAAAACCTCGCCCTCTTCGACTTCACCGGCCACGCCCTCCCCGCGCTCTCACGCCTCGCGGCAGCCGCCGTTCTCCGCTGAAATCCCGTGTCCAACCACCCAACGCAAACAAAGCGCGAACGCCCGCCTGCACCGTCGGGTTCTCCAACACTGAACCCGGCCGCAACCCCCGGTGAGCCTATAGATTCTGCCAGCCCCAGACGGCCAGAGGATCGCACGTGTCAGAACATCCGCACAGCGAAGTGACCCGTCTCCTCGAAGCCGTCGAGGCAGGTGACCACGCCGCCTCCGGGAATCTCTTCCCGCTCGTCTACGACGAACTCCGCCGACTCGCCTCCGCCCTCCTCGCGCGTGAACGCGGCCCGGTCACCCTCCAGCCCACCGCCCTCGTGCACGAGGCGTACATGCGGCTCGTCGGCGTCCCCGATCTCGCGTGGAAGAACCGCGCCCATTTCTTCAACACCGCCGCCCGCGCGATGCGCCGCATCCTCATCGACCGCGCACGCCACATCAAGGCCGCCCGAGTTCCCCAGACCCCGCTCTCGGGCGAAGGGCCCGTGGTCCACGACGTGCACACCGGCGAGATGTCGGGCGAGGACCTCATTCTCCTCGACGGCGCGCTCGAAACGCTCAAGGCCCGCGACGAACGCCAGCACGACGTTGTCATGCTCCGCTACTTCGCCGGTCTCACCATCGAGCAGACCGCCGCCGCCATGGACCTCTCGCCCGCCACGGTCAAGAACGAGTGGACCTACGCCCGCGCGTGGCTCATGCGCGAAATGGAGAAGGCCCGCAAGCGCGAGCCAGACGCGTGAGCCCTACCGACGGCGACAGATCCCGCCGGCTGTTCGACGCCGCTATGGCTCTTCCGTCGGAACGCCGCGCCCAGTACCTCCGCGAGAACTGCTCCGACGACGAAGCCCTCCGCCTCGAAGTCGAAGAACTCCTCGCACTCGCCGATACCCCCGACGGCCCCCTCGATCGAACCCCCGGCGGTGCCCTCGCGCAGATCGCCGATCACCTCTCCCGCGGCGACAAGCTCGGCCGCTACACCATCGACAGCGTCATCGGCCAGGGTGGCATGGGTATCGTCTACCGCGCGAGGCAAGAAGAGCCCGAGCGCGACGTCGCCGTCAAGGTCGTGCACGAGGGGATCTTCTCACGCAGCGCGGTGCGTCGTTTCGCCCAGGAAGCCGCGGTCCTTGGCCGACTGAAGCACCCCGGGATCGCCGCGGTCATCGAGGCCTCCCTCACCGGCGGCCGACCCTTCATCGCGATGGAACTGGTCGAGGGCGAGTCGATCATCTCCTTCGCTTCGGCCCACTCCCTGAACCTCCGCGGAAAGCTCGAGCTCGTCGCGAAGGTGTGCGACGCGCTGCACCACGCCCACGTGAAGGGCGTGATCCACCGCGACATCAAGCCCGCGAACCTCCTCGTCGATCTCTCCGGCCAGCCCCGCGTTCTGGACTTCGGCATCGCCCGCCTCACCGAGGGCGACACCGCCGCGGGCCCGATGACCGGCGCGGGCCAGCTCGTCGGCACGCTCGCGTACATGAGCCCGGAGCAAACCGGCGGCGATCCAACCCGCGTGGACGCACGCTGCGACGTCTACGCGCTCGGCGTTGTGCTGTACGAACTGCTCTGCGGCCGACCCCCGCTCAAGATCAACGACGCCATGGTCGCCGACGCGGTGATGCGCATCCAGTCCGAGGAACCGACGCCCCCTCGCGACCTCGTTCCCGGCCTGCCCGACGACGTCGACACCATCGTCCGTCGCGCCCTCGAGAAAGAGCCGCACAACCGCTACCAGCACGCCTCCGATCTCGCCGCCGACATCCGGCGGTACCTCGCCGACGAGCCGATCATGGCCCGGCCCCACTCCACGTGGTACCAGGTCAGCAAGTTCGCGCGCCGAAACCGCGTCCTTGTCGGCGCGGTCTCCTCCGTTGTCGCCTGCATCATCATCGCCCTGGGCCTCGTTACCGTCGCGATGTTCCGCGCCCGCGATGCCGAGAAGGACGCCGCCACCAAGGCGCAGCTCGCTCGGGAAGAAGCCGCCCGCGCCACACGCTTCGGCAACTTCCTCCGCAACATCCTCGCCGTCGAACGCGATTCCGTCGCCGGGAAGGACACCACCGTCCTCCACATAATGCTCGAGCGCGCCGAGAAACGCCTCCCCGCCCTCGACGACGACCCGCAGACCCGCGCCGCGATCCTCGCCGTCATCGGCAACAGCTACCGTGATTTCGGCCGCCCCGGCGACGCCGTCCGCGTTCTTACCGAGGCCGTCCGCGTCTCCACCGAGACGAAGGGCCCCGAATCCATCGACACGCTCTTCGCACGCGACGCCCTCGCCGCCGCCAAGCTCAGTATGAGCGACTACGTCGGCGCCGCCGACGATCTCCGCGAGATCGCAGAGATCCGCGAACGCGTCGATCCCGAGAAAGACCGCCTCGCCACCACCCTCTCCAACTACGCGCTCGCCCTCGAGGCCATGTCACGCACCGACGAGGCCATCGAAGCCATCGAGCGAACCGAGAAGATCCTCACCGAACTGAACGACACCGACGCCCGCCTCGGGCTCGCCATCCGTCGGGGCCGCATGCTCAGCGAGACCGGACGCGTCGAAGAAGCAGACGCGGCGCTCCGCTCCACCCTCGCCCTGGTGGTCGAACGCCACGGCTGGTCGCACGTCACCACCATCGCCGCGTACATCGACTGGTGCCGGCACCTCAAATCGAGCGGCCGCTTCGAAGAGGCCTACACCGAACTCATCCGCTGCAAGCAGCTCGCCGCCGAGGTTCACGGCCGCGAAACCTCCATCATGCTCGGGATCCTCGACCGCCTCTCCGGCGTCTGTGTCGAGCTCGCGCGCTGGGACGAGGCCGAAGCGATCATGATGGAGATGAAAGGCCTCGTCGCCAAGACCCTCGGCGATGATTCCCTTTCGTACTGGGCCCTCCACGGGAACATCGCATCCCTCTATCGCCTGCAGGGCAAGGCCGACCTCGCCGAGCCCTATTCCCGCGCCGCGCTCGATGGAATCAAGCGCGTCGCCCCGCAGGGGTGCGTCTTCACCGGCGGCGTTCTGCTCGGTCACGCCGAGACCCTTCGACTCCTCGACCGGCGCGCGGACGAAGCCCCGCTCCTCGTTGAGGCCTGGGACTTCTTCTCGAACTCCGACTTCGCGGACCCCGAGCAGGCCAAGTACGCCGCGGGGCTCGCCGCCTCGGCCTTCGAGTCGATCAACGACGCCGTCAACGCCGCCCTGTGGTCGGATCGTGCCGAACCGGTCGAGACAAGCGCTCCTCCGCCTCAGGACCCGTGAGCGTCACCTCGACACCCAGAGCCTTCGACTCACGCACGATCAACCGCATCAGCCTCGCCTCAAGGCCCGACGATCCAAGCGGCCGCAGCCCGCACCGCTCCCATCCCTCTATCGCCGCACGCAGCCCCGCCTCTTTCTGCCCCAACGCAACCAGCGCCTCCGCGCGCGCGCACAACGCCCGCACCCTCGACTCGCGCCGTTCCCCCGGCCCCTCCGGCGACAGCAGCACCTCGTCCGCCAACTGCAGCGCCATCTCCGGCTGCCCCACCCTCTGCGCGTACAGATCCGCCGCCATCGCCAGCGACCGCACCACCTCCGGATGGTCCCCCCCCTTTACCCGTTTGATCCGACCCGCCGCCCGAACATACTCCCGCGCCGCTGCTTCGTACTCGCCCATCCCGCGCAGCCCCGCCGCGTACTCCAGCGAACGCACCGCCGTCTCCGGATCCAAATCCCCCAACTCCTCGCTCAACAACTTCACGACATCCCGCTGAACACCCGTGTACTCCTCGCTCTTCCCCTGAAACGCGTACGCCAACGCAAGCTGCCGCATCGCCCTCACCCGTTGCCACGCCGGCGCCGGTGACTCACCCCCGAAGATCGCCACCACCCCCTTCATGATCTCCTCCGCTTCCGCCGCCCGCTCCCGCGGCAGAATCCCCGCGATCGCCATCGCCGTTTGAAGCGTCTCCGGATGCTCCGCTCCCAGCAGCGACCGCTGCGCCTCCAGCACCTCACGCAGCTCCCGCTCGCACGCCCCACGATCCGCGCCACCAAGCGAAGCCATCACCCCGTACAGCAGCCGCCGCGTCCGCAGAGTCTCCGCCGCTCCCGCCCCAAACTCCCGCTCGTGCACCGCGAGCGCACGCTTCAAACTCCCGCTCGCCGCGCTCGGAAAGCGATCCGCCTCCCGCATGCCCGCCACCAGCTCGAGCACACCTGCCATCACCCGCGGCGATCGCTCGAGCGAGCGCGACGCCCGCGACTCAATCAGCGACAGCACCTCGCGCAGCGAAGTCGGTTCGTCCGTCGCCAGGCTGTCCGACGCGCGGATGCAATCCGCAAGAAACGTGTTGATCGCCTCCGCCGTCTCCCGGGCCGTAACCGCCGCGTCCCGCTCCAACACCGCTTCCGCCTGCGCCGCCCTCGCGGTTCCCGCCTGCCGCTCCGCCTCGCGCTCGGCCTCGACCGCGCGGTCGCGCTCGCTCCGCAGCGAAGACACAAACGCCGCGGTCGTCACCGCGAGCACCGCCACCGCCACGCCTGCGATCGTCGCCGGAACCCGGTTTCGACGGTACCACAGCGAAGCCCGGCGCACCGGTCCCGGTGCCGACGCGCTCACCGGTCTGTGCGCGAGATACGCCTCCAGATCCTCCGCCATGCGATCGGGGCTCAGGTACCGATCCCCCGGCAGCGCGCTCATCGCCTTGTCGCAGATCGCCGCGAGATCAGCCGGCACGCCCGCACGCCCCGCGAGCGGCGCCGCGCTCGCCGTTCGCACCGCGCGGATCACCGACCACCGCCCGCCGGTCCCACTCGCCTCGTACGGCGCACGCCCCACCAGCAGAAACCGCAGCGTTGCACCCAGCCCGTACACGTCCGACTGCGGCGTAAACCGCTCACCGCGCGCCTGCTCCGGCGACATGTACGCCGGTGTCCCCACGATCCGCCCCGCCACCGTCGACCCCTCCGCCGCCCCCGTCTCTTCCGCTTCGCCGTGCGGAATCGACAACCCAAAGTCCGCAACCATCGGTCTCCCCGACGGCGTCAGCAGGATGTTGCCAGGCTTGAGGTCCCGGTGCAGCACGCCCCGCGCGTGCGCCGCCGCAACACCACGCGCCGCCGCCGCCATGATCCGCGCCGCTTCTCCCACGCTCGGAAGTCTCGACCGAAACACCCGCTCGAGCGACTCTCCCTTCGCGATCGCCTTCGCATCCTCCTTGCTCGGCGCCGGATCGCCCACAAGCTGCGAGTCGATGTACCGCGGCCCGTTCGCGTACAGCGTGCCCGCCCCGTGCACACGCACCACGTGCGCGTGATCGATCGACGCCGCCGCCTGCGCCTCCGCCAGAAACGCCCGCTCATCCCCCGCCACAGTCCTCAGCACCTTGAGCGCCACATACCGCTCCAGCACCACATCCCACGCCCGCCACACCTCGCCGAACGAACCGCCACCCAGCCGATCGCACAGCCGAAACCGTGAGAACTGCTCCCCCTCCCGCAACTCGTGACCTTCCTCGCTCGCCGCTCCCGCCTCCGCCGACATCATCATCCACGCCATCTCGATCACCGCGTCCACATCCTCCCGCAAACCCGGAAACCGCGCGTGCATGTCATCCCGCACCGCCGAACGCCGCTCCTGCGTCCGCCGACACACCTCGCACATCAACACCGCCCGCCGCGCCGCCGGTGACGCCATCACCGCCGGCACATCGCGGCGGATCTCCTCCAGCGTTCCCGCCTCCCCGGCCGCCCACCGCGCCTCCGCTTCCGCCGCCGCCGCATCCGCAAACTCACCCTCGTCCGCTCCCGCCAACGACGCCAACGCAACCCCGCCGCCGGAGCTCCGCCTTCCCCCCGATCCCGAATCTGTGCCCGAACGCGCCGTCATCTTCGCTCCCCGCACGCCCTCTCGGCCCAGTCTACCGCGAACCGCCCCGATGCCACTCGATTCCAGCCTCTGGTACACTCATTCCGGCCCACAGGAGTCCGAGAATGGCCTCGACCCTCTCCGGCCTGCTCAAGGCCGCCGCCAACCCCACCGACCCCCGCGCTCGCGACGCCGCGTTCTCCGAACTCCTGCGCCTCGTCGGGATCTACGTTCGCGCCGGCATGGGCCGCGCACTCCGTGATCGTCGCGAGTCTCTCGACGTCTGCCAGTCCGTCGCCAAGTCCTTCGTCGACGACATGGCCGCCGGCAAACTCCAGTTCGACAACGAAGCCGCTGTCGCCGGATACCTCCAGAAAGTCGTCAAATCCAAGCTCGCCGAACTCGCCCGCGAAGACCGTGCCCAAAAGCGGGGCGGCGGTCTCGGCCCCCAGGAACTCCACGAATCCGGCATCGAGGCCGACGACGCAAGCACCCTCGACCGCCTCGCCCAGGACGAACAGTGGCAACGCGTCATGGACGCCCTCTCCGACCACGAACGCGCACTCATCGCCCTCCGCCGCCGCGGCATCGAGTGGCCGCAGATCGCCGAACAACTCGGCCGCGACCCCGCCGCCCTCAGACAACAGTTCAGCCGGCTCCAGAAACGCGTGATCGAAGACCTCCGAGCGCATGGTGACTCCCAGAAGATGAGTGCCGACGAAGGACCCGTGTGACCACCATGCCGCAGGTTCCCGCCGTCACACCCTCCGACACCCTCCTCGCCCGCATCAGCCGGATCGCCGGGGGTTCGCCCCGCTCCGATCTGCTCGACACCCGATTCGCGGCACAGGCCAACGCGTGGGGACAGTCCTTCGGCTTGCCCGCCCACATCGCCCTCGCCATGCTGTGGATCGGCGGCGCCGCCGGCCCAATCGCCGCGGTCGAAGTGCTCCCCATCCCGCTCGCCGTCTGCGTCCTTGCACGCCTGCACGTCACCATCAAACTCTGGCCCTTCGCACTCTCCTCTCGCCTGCTCATGCTCTGCATCGCCTTCGCCGCGTGGAGCGCCTTCACCCTCACGTGGAGCCCCGATCGCACCAAGGGCGTGCAGGAGATCGGCAACACCCGCTGGCTCTGGTGCATCCTGGGCGTCCTTCCCGTGCTTCACAAACGCTCGTGGCTCATCGCCGCGCTCATCGCCGGCACCCTGCTCGGCATGGGCACGCAACTCCTCGAAGCCGTCGGCCACCGTTTCGGCATCGACGCCCTCATCTGGCCCCACCCGCCGAACCCGCAGGAACACGCCCGAATCAGCGGCTGGTGGCACCACCCCGTCATGGGCGGCATCATCCTCGTCGGCTCCCTCGGCCTGCACCTCCCGCCCGCCGTTTTCGGCAAAGGCTGGCGACGCTGGGCCGGCATCGCCGGTTCCACGGCCTCACTCATCGCGATGGTCGCCACCGGCACACGCAGCGCGTGGCTCGCCGCGTTCGCCCTCATCGCCATCGTCCTCGGCTGCGCAATCTTCCGCCTTCCGAAGACCAAGGCGCTCCGCCTGCTCGCGGGCGCGGCAGTCATCGCGACGATTCTCGCGGGAACAGTCTGGGCAGTCCGGGGCGACGCCATCGCCGCGCGCGTCCGCTCCGCCACCACCGAAGTCACCCGCGCGCTGCGCGACCGCGACTACACCAGCGACTCGGGCGCTCGCGTCAACTTCGCCATCTGGGCCTCCCGCATGATCGCCGAGCGCCCCCTCGTGGGGCACGGCGCGGGGTCGTACGAACCCTGGGTCCGTGCCGCGCTCGCCAAGGACTCCATCGATCCGGCCTCCGTTCGCATCGCGCCCCAGGCCCACAACACGCTGCTCCACTCCTGGGCCACGCTCGGCCTGCCCGGGCCCTTGCTGCTGGGCTCCATCCTGCTCGTGGCCGCCTGTGGCGGGGTGGTTGTGGCCCGCGAGACTGCGCCCGTAGGTCAAGACTGGGCAGGGACTTACGGAATAGGACCAAGTTGTGCAATTTTAGGTATCGCCCTCGTCTCCTGCTTCGATACCATTTACGTGAACGTCCAGCCGGCGGCCTTCACCTCCGCGCTGCTCGCCCTCTGCCTCCCACTCGTGCCGGCAGGAGCGAAGACGAGCGCGGATGAGTGCCGATGACCGTGGCGCACACCCCGGAGACTCATCATGACTGTTCACGCTCCTTCCGTCCGCCTGTACGACGGTGATGCCGACGCGCTCCTGCTCGCCGACACCGCCCCCGAACGCATCACGCTCCTGCCCGGTGGTGCAGATCGCGTCGATCGTCCCGAAGACGCCACCGAGCGCATCCGCATCATGTGGGGTCAGGAACTCCTCCGCGATCTGCTCGACGGCCGCTACCGCACTGTGGTGTGCGGCGTCAACGACGCCGACAACTCGCGGGGCGTCATCAGCCAGATCTGCGATCTGGTCTCCACCAGCCAGTGGTCCGCTCGCTCGGTCACCAGCTACGCCCGCATCTTCCACGAGTCTGCCGCGGTCCACGCCGCGGGTGACAAGGAGCCGTACGTCCTCAAGTTTGATCTGGACCAGATCCTCATCCTCGCGATCCTCAGGCCCAAGGGCCGCGACTTCTTCACGCTCCACGATCTCTCGCGGGGCATGCGCACGGTCGTCAAGATGATCCGCGACCGGCGCGATCGTTGGCCCGTGGCGAGCGTTTCGTTCCTCAACGCCAAGGCCAACCGACTCGTGAACGCCGACGGCGTCGAGCCATCGTTCGAGTCCACGCTCCGCACGATGTACGAAGCGGGTTTCCGAGGTGATATCTACACCAGCCCCGCGATGTGGAGTGCCGGCAACATGGGTGTCTTCCCGAGCTACCCGTTCCCCGAGGGCATCGAACGGATGCGCGACGGCAGCAGTTGATCAGCGGCCCTTCAGCAACTCGTCCGCGAGTGCGACGGCGCCCCACGCGCTGGTAACCGATCCGTGCGCCCCGATCTTCTTCCACAGATCCGGCGCGATGCCCAGCGCGGGGCCACCCACGAGCACGGTTGGTGCCGATTCGCCCAGACACCGCAGCGATTCCACCGCGTTCGCCAGCGGGCGCAGCTGCACCGCCAGCGTCGCCGAGAGCGCGACGACGTCTGCGCGGAAGTCCACCACGGCCGAGATCAGATCCTCGCACGGCACGTTTGGCCCCAGGTTGACCGTGCGATACCCCTCGAGCTCGAAGGCGTCCGCAACCATCCGCAGCCCGATGTCGTGCGAGTTGCCCTCGACCGATGCTGCGAGGACCGACTTGCCGTTGCGGGGCGCGGGCTTCGCGAACGCGAGGATCTGCGCGAGGGCGGTCTGCATCGTGGAGGTGCAGGCGTGCTCTTCGGGGATGGAGAGTTCGCCCCGGTGCCAGAGGCGACCGACTTCGCGGAGCGCGGGGCAGATCACTTCTTCGTGGGCCGTGCGAACCGACATGCCCGCCCGCACGGCGTTGACCACCAGTGCGCAGGCTTCCAGCCGTTCGCCTTCGAGCGAGGCCACGAGCACGCGGGCTGCGAGTCGCGAGCACTCGTCTCGTCCCTCGAGGTGCGTGTGCTCCGCCATCGCCATGGGGCGCTGGTACGACGCGAACGTTCCGCTCACCCACGCGCGATCGGCCTCCGGAACGGATCGGAGGACCTCGGTCCGCAGGGCGTTCGCCGCCGCGTCCATGTCCGTGATGGGGACGCCTCTGCTGGCGAACGCATCGGTCATCCACGCGAGTTGGCGGTGGAAAATCGCGGGTAGCTCGAGCTCGGCGGCCGCCGCGAGTTCTCGTACCGCCGATACCAGATGAGCCCGCCACTTGATCGCGGGGTGGGGCTGGTAGCGCAGGGCGAGATCCGGGTGCTCGGTGAGCAATCGGCGGGCGGCGCGTGATGCGATTTCCTCTCCTTCGTTCAGGAGAAGCTCGCTCAGCAGTTGCGGGTGAAAGTCCTGGTCTGCCACTCCACGATCCTAAGGGGGGAGACGCCTCCCATGCAAGGTTCGGCCGATTGGGGCCCGCGGATGCGGGTTTCCGGGGCCGAGTGGACGCTCTCGGACCATGAAAAAACCCCTCCCGCGTTGGGAGGGGTCTTTGGATTCAACGGGTTGAACCGGTGATTACTTCTTCGCGGCCTTGTACTCGTCGAGGGCGGCCTTGAAGTCGGTCTTGGCTTCCTCGGGCACGCCGGGGCCCATCTCGTCGATGAGCTTGATGGCGGCTTCCTGGCTGGCGATCGCGCCGTCCACGTTGCCGCTCTTGAACTGGGCCTTGGCCACGAGCGACAGAAGGGCCGGGTGGTCCTTGTTGTCGTTCTCCTTGCGGTGGAGTTCGGCCGCCTTGGTGGCCATGCTGACGACGAGGGCGTAGTCGGGGGTCTTGAAGTCGGTGCCCTCGAGCATCATCGAGGACATGGCGTACAGCATCTGCGCGTTCTCCTTCGCCGCGCCTTCGCTGAGTTCCTTCGCGAGCTTGGTCGCGGCGGCCTCGTCGGACTTGGAGAGGAGCATGAAGCGGGTGACGCTGAGTTCGAGCTTGGCGTCGTCGTCGGTCTCGCCAGCGGCGATTTTGTCGAGTTCGGCGAGGGCTTCGGCGGCCTTGCCTTCTTCGTTGAGCTGCATGACTTTCATCATGGCTTCCTGGCGATCGGCCATCTTCTTCTCGGCGGCGGCGCGGATGGCCTCGGCCTTCGAGGCGTCGTAGGTGCCGGCGTAGACATCGGCGACGACCTGGTCGAGGCCTTCCATCGGGTGGCCGATCCACTCGATCTTGCCGGTCTTGCCGACGACGAACGCGGTCGGGATGCCCTGCGAGCCGGAGGCTTCCATCCAGGTCTTGGCCATGTCGCCTTCGCCGGTGTCGGCGGCGACGTTGTATTCCATCTTCTCGCCCATGTTGGTCACGAACTTCTCGACCTTGGCGATGTAGTCCGTGCCCGTCTCGCCCGGCTGCGTCTCCCACACGCTCACGCCGATCACGGTGACCTTGTCCTTCATTTCCTTGGCGAGCTTGGTGAGATGGGGGATGGTCCGGCGGCACGGGCCGCACCAGGTCGCCCAGAACTCGACGACGTAGACCTTGTCCTTCTCGAAGGTCTTGACCTCCGTGCCCTTGACCCACTTCGCCAGCTTCAGGGCCGGCGCGGCGTCGCCCGCCTTCAGCGCGGCCGTCGGCGCAGCGGTCGCGTCCGCCGGCTGCGGATCCGCGACCACCACAGGGGCGTCCTGGGCAATGGCGGCCTGTGAGACAGCGAGACCGGCAACAAGGCCGAGAACAAGCGAGCGCTTCAGCGACATTCGGAGGTACTCCCGGGCCCGGACACGCCGGTGCCCGTTGGGGCTTGGCATGGCCTCGCGAACATCGTCGCAATGAAGGGCCTGCCGGGGCTTCAAGGATAGACGAGCGGTAGTCATGCCGGTTCCGGTGACGGGCCGAAGAATACCTCATGCCCCCCGCCCAACCCGCACAAGATCCGAAAACCCCGGCCGCTCCGGCGATATCCGCCTCCGGCGCTGCCGCGTGGGCCAAGGTGCTGGTGGTGCTCGCGGTTTTGCTGATGGGGGCGGGGCTGGCGGCGCCGCTGCTGACGGGGGAACCCGCTGGGGTAGGCGGGGCGAGGACGCTGGCGATGGGGGATCCGGTGGGGGTTGATGCCGATGGCAACAAGCTTCCGGACTTCTCGCCGGCGGTATTCCGGCTGGGGTTCTCGTTCTTCGCGGCGTTCTGTCTGGCGTACGCGATGCGGGCGTTCTTTCGGCTGGCGATTCTGTTTCTTGGGATGACGTTTCTGATGCTGTTCGGGCTGCAGCACGCGGGGTTGATCGAGGTGAAGTGGGGGGTGATGGCGGCGGAGTACGACGGGTTTGCGGAGTGGTTCAAGGGGCAGACCCAGACCTTCTTCGGGTTTGTCACGGGGTACCTGCCGTCGGCGGGGGCGGCTGCCCTGGGGCTGTTGGCGGGGTTCCGTCGCCGATAACGGGATGCAATTCGGACCGGCGCGAGATTGGAGAGAAGGGGATCGCTCCACCTACACTCGGGGCCCCGCTCCACTCCATGTGGCCGCGGGCCACAGTTTGCGTGTGATCCGCGCACGGGCCACGCCGAACCCGGAGCAGAACGAATGCCAACGTCCAACGTTGTTTCATCCAAGACCTGCACCAGCGGTGGGGGTTGCGGTTGCACTTCTTCCACGGTCTCGAAGGAGAACATGATGCACCTCTCCGGTGGACTCGATCAGTTTGCTCCCCGCCACATTGGACCTCGCGATGGCGACATTGAGAGCATGCTCGGGGCGCTGGGGTATTCGACGCTGGATCAGTTGTCGGGGGCGACGGTGCCGGCGGCGATCAGGCTTCCGGCGGACATGACGCTTCGCGGGACGACGGAGGGGCTGGGGGAGGCGGCGACGCTGGAGCGGTTGCGGGGGATCGCGTCGCTGAACAAGGTGAATCGTTCGTTCATCGGGATGGGGTACACGGAGACGGTGACTCCTGGGGTGATTCTGCGGAACATCCTGGAGAACCCGGGTTGGTACACGCAGTACACGCCGTACCAGGCGGAGATCGCGCAGGGGCGGCTGGAGGCGTTGCTGAACTTCCAGACGATGGTGAGTGATCTGACGGGGCTGCCGCTGGCGGGCGCGAGTCTGCTGGACGAGGGGACGGCGGCGGCGGAAGCGATGAGCATGTGCGTGTCGATCTCGGATCACGCGCGGAAGGTGTTTGTGGTGGCGGCGGATTGTCACCCGCAGACGATTGCGGTGATGAAGACGCGCGCGGATGGGCTGGGCATTGAGCTGCGGGTGGAGAACCCGAGCGCGATGAAGCTCGGCGCGGAAGTGGCGGGCATTCTGCTGCAGTACCCGACGACGGACGGGCGGATCGAGGACTACCGCACGCTGATCGCGGCGGCCCATCAGGCGGGGGCCATGGTGGTGATGGCGACGGATCTGCTGGCGTTGACGCTGCTGACGCCGCCGGGCGAGCTTGGTGCTGACATCGCGATCGGCAGCGCGCAGCGGCTGGGCGTGCCGATGGGCTTCGGCGGACCGCACGCGGCGTTCATCGCGACCAAGTCTGAGTACGTGCGGAAGATGCCGGGGCGGATCATCGGGATTTCGCGTGACGCGCAGGGGAACCCGGCGCTGCGGATGGCGATCCAGACGCGTGAGCAGCACATTCGGCGCGAGAAGGCGACGAGCAACATCTGCACCGCGCAGGCACTGCTCGCGATCATGGCGGGGATGTACGCGTGCTACCACGGGCCGGCGGGGCTGAAGGCGATCGCGAACAAGATCAACGCGCTGACGCGGGCGTTTGTGCTGGGGCTGGAGAAGCTGGGGCACAACACCTACGGCGCGAACCGGTTTGACACGGTGCGGGTGAAGCTCGCGGGGATCGGGGCGGAGGCGGTGGTGAAGGCCGCGCTGGCGAAGGGGTACAACCTGCGGGACTACGGGGACGGAACGCTGGGTGTGACGTTTGATGAGGCGACGAGCGTGACGGAGGTTGGCGCGTTGCTGGACTGCTTCGCGGGCAAGCCGACGACGCTGAAGGTGGAGGAGTTGGCGGCGGAGGTGGGGGGCTCGTACACGGGGCCGTTCGTGCGCACGAGCGCGTACCTGACGCATCCGGTGTTCACGTCGCACCACAGCGAGCACGAGATGCTGCGGTACATCTTCAAGCTGGCGGGGCGTGACCTGTCGCTGGCGCACAGCATGATCCCGCTGGGGTCGTGCACGATGAAGCTGAACGCGACGAGCGAGATGATCCCGGTGACGTGGAAGACGATCGGCGGGCTGCACCCGTTTGCGCCGAAGGATCAGTGGGCGGGGTACCAGCAGATCTTCACGGACCTTGAGAACTGGCTGGCGGAGATCACGGGCTTCGCGGCGGTTTCGCTGCAGCCCAACGCGGGTGCGCAGGGCGAGTACACGGGGTTGATGGTGATCCGCGAGTACCACCGGTCGCGTGGCGAGGGGCACCGGAACATCTGCCTGATTCCCGAGAGCGCGCACGGGACGAACCCGGCGAGCGCGGTGGTCGCGGGGTTTGAAGTGGTTGCGGTTGCGAACACGCCCGCGGGCGACATCGATCTCGCGGACCTGAAGGCCAAGGCGCTCGAGCACAAGGACACGCTGGCGGCGGTGATGGTGACGTACCCGAGCACGTACGGCGTGTTCGAGGCGGGCGTGAAGGAGATCTGCGAGGTTGTGCACGCGTGCGGCGGGCAGGTGTACATGGACGGCGCGAACATGAACGCGCAGGTGGGGCTGTGCAGCCCGGGTCACATCGGCGCGGACGTGTGCCACCTGAACCTGCACAAGACGTTCTGCATCCCGCACGGCGGCGGCGGCCCGGGCATGGGCCCGATCTGCGTGGCCAAGCACCTCGCGCCGTTCCTCCCGGGTCACCCGGTGTCGGCGCCGGTGTGGAGCGGCGAGACCGGCGGCAAGGCGATCGGCCCGGTTTCTGCTGCGGCGTACGGCTCGGCGAGCATTCTGGTGATTTCGTGGATGTACATCGCGATGATGGGCGCGACGGGGCTGAAGAAGGCGACGCAGGTCGCGATCCTGAACGCGAACTACATGGCGAAGCGGCTTGAGGGTCACTACCAGGTGCTCTTCAAGGGCGAGAACGGCCGGTGCGCGCACGAGTTCATCATCGACGTGCGTCCCTTCGAGAAGACGGCGGGGATCAAGCCCGATGACATCGCCAAGCGGTTGATGGACTACGGCTTCCACGCGCCGACGATGAGCTGGCCGGTTCCCGGCACGCTGATGTTCGAGCCGACGGAGAGCGAGCCGAAGGCGGAGCTGGACCGGTTGTGCGACGCGATGATCTCGATCCGCGAGGAGATCCGCGCGATCGAAGAGGGCCGCATCGACAAGCTGGACAATCCGCTGAAGAACGCGCCGCACACGGTGCACGTGGTCACGGCGAACGAGTGGAAGCACCCGTACTCGCGCGAGCAGGCGGCCTTCCCTGCGGCGTGGACGCGTGGGTGCAAGTTCTGGCCGAGCGTCGGGCGCGTGGACAATCCGTACGGCGACCGTAACTTGGTCTGTACGTGCGCTCCGATGAGCGAGTATGTGAAGTAAGGGCAATGGGGAATGGGCAGTGGGCAATGGGCGGTCGTCCATTGGGTGTTTTCGCTGCGCTGGAAAGCAGCAAAGCTCAAATTTGCGAAGCAGCACATGATGGAGTTTGCGCGGGGTTTCTGATGGGTGGCGGTCAGGCGGCGAGGCGGGGGAGGGATGGGGAGCGGGCGCGGGGGGCTTGAGGAAGTGGCCAAGTGGTCAAGTGGCAGAGTGCATGGTGTGGCGCCGTGGGGTCGGTGTGCGTTGCGGGAAGAAGTGGCGGAGTGGTCGAGTGGCAAAGTGCACGGTCGGGCGCTGTGGGCTCGGTGTGCGAAGTGCTTTGCTGGGCGGGCGCTGCGGGTTCGGGGTCGGAGTTGGCGAGGTAGTTGATGACTTGGACGGGCGGGTAGGTTTTCTTGGGCGGGGGGGTGGAGGGGTCGGAGGTGGTTTGTTTCGCGCGGGTGCCCTTCGGACGGTTCGGGGGTGTGGGGTCGTCGGGGTTCTCCGGGTCGTCGACGATTTCAAAGAGGGCGGAGAGGGGGCGGAGTTGTTGGGGCAGTGGCTCAGTGGCGGAGTGGTCGAGTGCACGGTCGGGCGCGGTGGGGTCGGGGTGCGCTGCGGTTTCGTGTGCGGAGTTGGTGCGCGGGGCGCGGGGCCAGGTGGCGCGTCTTGGGGTGAGGCCTGCGAGGAGGGCGGATACTTGGCGCATGCCGTTGAGGGTGGCGCGTTGGCGGTCTTTGTCGGCGGGCGTGGGATTTTCGGGGAGGCCTTTGAGGGCTTTGAAGTCTTGGGCGGCTTCGTGGAGGAGTTCGAGGCCGGTGTCGGAGTAGCGCTCGTGCATCAACTGGCGGGCTTGTTGAATCGCCTGGCGGACTTCGGGGCGGCCGACGTATTCGAGGAGTGAGGTGAACGTGATGCAGAGGTGCTGGGCGACCTGAGCCAACGAGATGTTCGACTCGAACCAGGTGGCGAGGAGGCGGTCCAGATGGCCGGGACCCGAGTTGATTGGTGCGGGCTGAAAAAAGTTGTCCATACACCATTACCCCCCCCCGGACGCTTCTGTGCGCGCGCACGCGTCTCCTCGGTAGAGCGGGAGGTGGGAATGGGAAGGCGGAAATGGAGAGAATGGGGCTGGTTTTGAGGTGGTTGTGGTGGGGTGGGGCG